>OBMA010000464.1_pt1 | contig 24020 bp, 23 predicted proteins | sample 1539141 | NCBI WGS metagenome assembly OBMA01 (sample SAMEA3991484, study PRJEB22521) | metagenome | biome: anthropogenic terrestrial biome; feature: sewage plant; material: raw primary sludge | place: Sweden | collected 2012-09-26
TCATTTGTTCCATCCCCAGCAACTGTATTTGAAGCCCCTCCTTCAGAACTACCACCCCCTCCACCACATGCCATAAGCATTATAGATAAAGTACACACAGTTAAATATTTAAACTGTAGTTGCATCACATTCCCACCCCAATAGCACCATAACCTCTCCAAAAAGAAAAATTATGTGACCATATTAAAATTATATTAATCAATACCTTACAAAAACAAATAATATATTAAACTAACAAGACCAGCCATTAGAAAATATGCAAAAGACCACGCTAAACACTTGTATTTTCTTGATTTCTGTTTGGTTTTTACAATAAAGTGAGAGCGTGTTAGAACATTTATTTACATGAAATATGTGAATTTATGGATGAACATTTTTTAAAATGCCCGTGTATATGACACTCACTTTAATTTAGTTATTATTGCTATAGATCAAATACTTATAATTGAAAAAAATAAAAGACATTTATCATTTCTTAAAGACTTGCTTGGTGATTTTTTAGGTCAATTCATTTTTTCTTTTTATTCACATCTATTTTATTTTTCTAATTTTTGAAACTCACGTATTGATAACTCATTCAATTCACCACGCCAAATCCATTTTAGTTTCGACTCTAGGAATTCATCACCTTCAAACCAGACAAACAGACCTTCCATCATTCTAGGCCAATCTTCCTGACTCACGGTATTACGCCCAGAAATCACTGCAATAATGGCTGCTAAAATGGTATCGTGACTCACCGCCAGACTTAAACCAAAATTGTCTTGTGGATGCGTGTTATAAATCAGTTCCAATACATCAACCACGCCAGAAATTGGATGTTTCATGCCCGGCAACGCATTTTTCACAAAACTATTAATAAAGCCCAGTGCACCTTGTTTTTGAAAATAAGGACCAGCCTGCTTAATATCCAGTACAAAACTTCCCGGTTCGACCAGCAAGCCTTGCTCGACAATCTCAATACAATGGGTATTTTGCGCCAGCGTACTAGAATCAGCACCTTGAATCATTAAAGCAGCGGTATCAACACAGCGTTGTATCGGACTTGAAATACAGTGCTGAATACTTCGGTCTGTATGATCAATTAAATAGGTTCCCCACGCCTGTGCCAAGTCACGACCTTGCGAGGTTAACTGCAAATCATAGCCAGCCAAACCCTGCCCAGCCACTACTTCACGAATAGAATGACGAGTAAATAAAGTGACAGGTGTTTTTGCATCGGGCAATAAATCAATTGCCTTCAACATACTTATCGGGAGCAGCTCTAACGCCATGATCCAGCCAAAATAAACATGGTTCGGCACACTATAGCATGTTAAATCATCAGCTCAAGGTCTGTTTTCCATAAGTTCTAGGGCTTGGAATGCCAATTGTTTCATATCCATATTCCGAAATGCAATAAAGCCCCCATTTAACAAGCTATCCCGTTGATTATATAAAAAAGGTCGTCCTTTTAAATCAACCACTCCACCCCCTATACGCTCAACCAAACATTGACCCGCACTGGTATCCCATTCACTGGTGGGATGAAAGCGGGGGTAAATATCGACTTTGCCCTCAAGGATCATGCAAAATTTGTAAGCACTTCCTGCTTTAAACTCCGCAATGCTTACTCTTTGTTTTAATATTGCTAAGTATTCAGCATATTTAGGTTTATCTTGACTACTTTGACTTAAGCCAATTCGAATCTCTGTTGATAGCTGATCTTGCACATATTCCTGCCACAAACCTGTTTGAATTTCAAACTTTAAAGGTAAACCTTGTTTTGGGCAGATATAAATCGTTTGCTCACCCGGAATGGCCAATATAGCAAAAGTGGTATGTGCACCTTCCACCAAACTTAAGTTAATTGTAAATTCAGGTCGTTTATGTAGAAATTCCTTCGTACCATCCAAAGGATCAAGCAACCAAAAACTTTGCCATTGCTTACGTTCTGTATTATCTCCTTCTTCTGACAATACTGGGATATCTGAGAAATTTTCCTGCAATGCAGTGATGATAAATTCATTGACCCGATAATCCGCTTGGGTTACAGGTGAATTGTCACTTTTTCTCTCAACATCAAAGGCTACACCTGCACAATATGCTTGATATTCTGCTCGCAAAATTTCACATGCCTGTGTCACAATGGGAACCAACTGTAAAATCAAAGCATCTTGTGGTGCTGTTGTTGTTTTAAACATAGATTACCTTTATATGTCGAATTACTCAGAAAAACCGACCATTATCTTCGATATGGACGGTACGCTCCTTGATCTTGCTTATGATGATTTCATTTGGAATCATCAACTTCCACTTCGATATGCTGCCACACATGGTTGCACATTGGAACAAAGCACCCAAGCCCTATTTCAATTTTATCAAGAACATAATCATACTCTAAATTGGTATTCGACTCGTTTTTGGAGCTCAAAAGTAGCTGTCGATACACTTGCATTGCAACAAGAATTTAAACACAACGTTGCTTTACGTGCCGGCTGTTTGGAATTGCTCGATTATTTAAAATCAAATGGTTATTCCTGCTGGATTGCAACCAATGCCGATTGTGAGGGTTTAAAGTTTAAACTTGAACAAACCCAAATAGCCCATTATTTTGATGTGATTATCAGTAGCGAAAGTATCGGCTATGCCAAAGAATATCCTGAATTTTGGCAAAAATTACACGCATTACATCCCTTCCAAATCAATCAAGCCTATTTTATTGATGACACAGAAAAAGTCCTCAATGGCGCAGAAAAATTTGGTCTTCAGCATTTGATTACCATTGCTCAGCCCTCATCTAAAGGACAGATAAGATCTGAAAGCCCTTATCCGATTTTAAATCATTTAACTGACTTCATTGAAATACTGGAACAAGCTGAGGATCTGAAAAAATATGCCTAATCTCTCTCAACAAAACAATGTTGAAAGTATGCGCGTTGATAAATGGCTTTGGGCTGCACGTTTTTTTAAAACACGCTCAATCTCGAAAGCTGCCATTGAAGGTGGTAAGGTTCATCATAATAGTGAACGGGTTAAAGTATCGAAAGAAATTCGTGTTGGCATGGAACTGACCATTCAACAAGGTTTCGACCGAAAAACGATTGTGATCAAAGCATTGTCGGCTACACGCGGTGCAGCACCGATTGCGCAACAACTTTATGCAGAAACTGAAGTGAGTATTGCACGACGAGAGTTGCTTGCAACACAAAGAAAGTTGCATAATCTAGCCCGACCTGAACATCGACCTAGTAAAAAAGATCGACGACAAATCAGTAAATTTAAACAAGACAATAATCAGCAGTCTGACCAAAGCTGGTCTTATAATGATGATTAATTTAAGCGTCATATTCTGTCGTACTAGACTGAATTGATATAGAACATAAAGAATCAATCTGTCACTATACTTGAGTGGAACACGTTTAAAAGTAACTCATCCACTTAAGTTAATATTTTTGTGACATCGTTTTGAGGTTGTGAGATGGATGATAATAAAAGTAAGGCGCTTAATGCTGCCCTAAGCCAGATTGAAAAACAATTTGGTAAAAATACCGTAATGCGTCTTGGTGATAATACCGTATTGGCCGTTGAAGCGGTCTCTACAGGTTCTTTAACACTCGATATTGCACTCGGTATTGGTGGCTTACCAAAAGGTCGTATCGTTGAAATTTACGGTCCTGAATCTTCTGGTAAAACCACAATGACGTTGCAAGCCATTGCACAATGTCAAAAAGCAGGTGGTACTTGTGCCTTTATCGATGCAGAACATGCACTTGATCCTCAGTATGCACGTAAGCTTGGTGTCGACCTTGACAACCTGTTGGTTTCTCAACCAGACCATGGTGAACAAGCACTTGAAATTGCAGATATGTTAGTCCGCTCTGGTGCTATTGACATGATCGTTGTCGATTCCGTGGCTGCACTGACACCTCGCGCTGAAATTGAAGGTGAAATGGGCGACTCACATATGGGCTTACAAGCACGTTTGATGAGTCAGGCATTACGTAAAATTACCGGTAATGCAAAACGCTCAAACTGTATGGTGATCTTCATTAACCAAATCCGTATGAAGATTGGTGTCATGTTTGGTAGCCCTGAAACCACAACGGGTGGTAATGCACTCAAATTCTACGCTTCTGTACGTTTGGATATCCGTCGTATTGGTCAAGTAAAAGAAGGCGATGAAATTGTCGGTTCAGAAACCCGCGTTAAAGTCGTGAAAAATAAAATGGCGCCTCCTTTTAAAGAAGCGTTATTCCAAATTTTATATGGCAAAGGTGTCAATCAACTGGGTGAACTGGTTGATCTTGCTGTTGCGCAAGAACTGGTACAAAAAGCAGGTGCTTGGTATTCATATCAAGGCAATAAAATTGGTCAAGGTAAAAACAACGTGATTCGCCATTTAGAGGAAAATCCTCAAATTGCACAAGAGCTTGATCGCCTGATTCGTGAAAAATTATTGACCCCAACGACCACACCTGTTGAAGAAAAAGATGAAGTAGAACCAGACTTTCTAGATGCTTAAAACAGAGATTTGTTTTCAAGCTATATAAGTCTTAAACTGTAAAACGCCCTACGGGGCGTTTTTTATTTGATGTGATCGATACACTATGAGCAATTCAAAATTTCCGACAATGCTTGATTATGATGCACTCAAGCAGCAATTTGATGACTCAACAGAGTCAGACTCTCCTACTACTCCATCTGAATCATTAGAAGCGTTGAACTTTGACGATGAGCAACAGCCTAAAGCACAAGGCCTTACAGGCTCGCGTTTGCGCTCCTATGCCTTTGCCGTACTAACACGTCGAGAATACTCAAAAGCAGAACTGATTGAGAAACTTACCTTATATGCTATGGATCGAGATGAAGTTTTAAAACTAGTCGATGAATTAGCCACGCAAAATTATCAAAGTGACCAGCGTGTTGCCGAAATGATGCTATCGAGTCAAAAACGTAAAGGCAAAGGGCCTAATCGCATTAAGCTGGCTTTAAAATCAAAAAAAATTGACAGCAGTTTAATTCAGGAAGAATTAAAGGAAACGGATTGGAATGAACAAGCGTATCAACTAAAAGTAAAAAAATTTGGTTTACCTGTAGAAAAAGAAGCAAAACTTAAAGCAAAACAAATTCGCTTTTTAATGTATCGAGGATTTGAAATGGATGCGATTATTAAAGCAATTACAAGAAAAGAAAATGATTTCTAAGGGAAGGGATTAAATTTATTATTATATAAACTGGTGGCAACCCCACTAGCAAAACTTCGGCACATCATAGTTCTGTTACCGTTGCTACCTTCCGGTCCTGGCGGGGTTCACAGAGTACAATTGCGAAGCCACCAGCGGGGCTACCATTGCAAGAACAGAGTATAGAGATTTTTATTTAACTTGCAAGCGTTGAAGCGACTTTTATCAACGTATTGCTTTCATTTGATTATTAAAAAAACAATCTTGATTCAAAACAGTATTTTTATCTATTTTTTAGCAGTCCAATCACTTACTTTAAAACTACGACAAGATTGTAAATGTATATTGCATTTCATAGCATGGACGTTTTTAATGTCGTCAGGTCTTTTAAATAGGTACGCTCTAAAGTCAGCAACTTAGAATGTACCCAAGAATACGAAATGGATATTTTTATGATGCTCAAACAGCATGCTTTATGTGCTCTGGTCTTATTTAGCTCAGCCTCACTTTATGCCAATATTCCAATTGAATCCCGTGGATTAAGTCAGAATAGCAGCGAGACTAGCGCAGATAATGTTGCCATTAATTTAGGTGCAACCACAGCAAATGTGCCGACCAATCTGAATTGGCAAATCATGCAAAAAAATCAACAACTAGAAAATGATATTCGTACACTACGTGGCAAAATTGAAGAACAAGGCAATGAAATTGAACAGCTTAAACATGAATTAACCAATCGCTACACAGACTTAGATCAGCGCCTAGAACTATTACAGCAAAAAATTGATCCAGAAAGTGCGACTTCAGCGGAGGATAACCAACAGGATACTCCTCCCAGCACCTCCAACACACCAACCCCAATAACAGCCACAACAAACACTCAAGCAGCTGTTGTGAATACGCAACCCTCTTCTACTGCTGATTTAGATAAAGCTGCATATACTGTGGCTTTAGATGCCTACAAACAAGGCGGTGCTAAAAAAGCAATTGCACCAATGCAAAACTTCATCAAAAATAATCCTAACAGTGTCTATATTAGTAATGCTTATTTTTGGCTCGCTGAATTTAATTTAGCCATTGAACCGACCAATTACACTGAAGCGAAAAAGAATTACAATATTGTCGTCAATCAATATCCTAATTCAGCAAAAGCGGCACGAGCACTCTATCAACTTCACAATATCGCCAAAGATGTAGATCGTAATACAACACTGGCCAACCAACTCAAAAGCAAACTTGTTAAAAATTATCCAAAATCAGAAGAAGCAGGTTATTTTAAAAAATAAGATCAAAAAAAAGACACCCAATGAGGTGTCTTTTTTGTGCAAAGCAAGATTGAATTAACGAACAATACCACGCTTAGACTGCTCTAAAGAATCAATCAGTAATTGTACTTCAGGAACTTCAGGTAATATTTCCGTGCGAATCTGCTGAATCGCTTGCTCAGTGGTTAAACCATCTTTATAAATCAGTTTAAATGCTTGGCGTAATGCCTGAATAACGTTCTTAGACCAACCTTTACGACGCATACCTTCTACATTCATTGCGAAGGCATGTGCTGGGTTACCCGAGACCATCACATAAGCAGGCACATCTTTTAAAATTAACGAAGCACCACCAATCATACTGTAAGAATCAATTTTACAGAATTGGTGAATACCTGAATTTCCGCCAACCACCACATAATCACCAATATGCACATGACCAGCAATACCAGCATTATTGGCAAAAATATTATGATCACCAATTACACAGTCATGGGCAATATGGGTATTTACCATCAGTAAGTTATAACTACCGATTTTAGTCAAACTTTGATCTTGAACCGTACCACGATGCAAACTGCAATGTTCACGAATTGAATTGTGATCGCCAATTTCAAGCCAAGTTTCTTCGCCAGCATATTTCAAATCCTGACAAACTTCACCCACACTCGCAAATTGGAATATTTCATTATTTTTCCCAATCCGAGTAAAGCCACCGATAACCACATGCGAATGTAGCTTGGTGCCCTCAGCAATAGTGACCTTTGGCCCAATAATACAATAGGGACCAATTTGCACATCTGAAGCAATGACTGCTGATGAGTCAATAATAGCTGTTGGGTGAATTAAATCGTTATTACTCATGCCTGCTCTATTTTTTGATGCGAAACCATAATTTCCGCAGTAGTTGCTACAATACCATCGACTGTGGCTATACAATTATATTTGTAAATACCACGTTTGTGCATCACCAATTCAGATTTTAAAACCAGTTGATCACCCGCAACAACTTGTTTCTTAAAGCGAACCTTTTCTGCGCCAGCAAAAAGAAACAAAGAGCCTTCACTTGGTTTTTCATTATTCATAATAAAACCAAGTATACCAGAGACTTGAGCTAATGCCTCAACAATCAATACACCGGGCATAATTGGATAGCCGGGGAAATGTCCCTGTAAAAACTCTTCGTTAATTGAAACGTTCTTATAACCCACAATAGCATTATCAGTCACATCAACAACACGATCGACCAATAAAAATGGATAGCGGTGAGGTAAATATTCACGAATTTGTTGAATGTGCATTGGCAATTCAGGCTTCGTAAATGCAGCAGTATTCGACTCAGTCATCATATTCTATTTACGCTTAAAAGTTGATTCAAGGGACTCGATTTGAGTCTGTATATGATCAAGCCGTTTTAGCAATTGGGTCAATGGCACATCTGCTAATTGTTTAAAGCGTACAGCAGCACGTTTCCAATGTAAGCTTTCTAACATTGGCGTACCAGAAGAATAGCTACCCGATTCAGAAATACTTTTTGTGACCATTGACATACCTGTAATTGTCACATTATCCGCAATATTAATATGACCTACAACACCCACCCCACCAGCAAGTACACAGTTTTTGCCAATTGTGCTACTGCCTGCAACGCCACATTTTGCGGCAAGGGCTGTATTTGCACCAATCTTCACATTATGCGCAATTTGCACAAGGTTATCAATAATGACACCATCTTCCAAAATTGTGTCGTCTAATGCACCACGATCAATACTACAATTTGATCCAATTCTGACATCATGACCAATTTTGACCGAGCCTAATTGTGCAATCCGATGCCACTTACCTTGATAAGGTGCAAAGCCAAAACCTTCCCCCCCAATCACACTATTGGCATGAATACGGACGCGATTGCCTATTTTAGTTTCGCCAGTGACCGTCACGTGCGAATCGATAAAACATTGTTTACCAATTTCAACATCATCATCAATTTTGACATGTGATTGAATAACCGTTTCATCACCAATCACACAATGTTCGCCAATCACTACATAATGTCCTATGTAGGCACTATCAGCAATTATTGCAGATGGATGAATTTGCGCTGTGCTTTCAATACCCTGCTGAGTATGTTTTTTCTCAAACACATGGGTTAAAATAGCAAAAGCGAGATACGGATTAGCAACCACAATAAAGTTATCACAGTGATCTAACTGCGCTTTTAAAGCCGGCGTAACAATTAATGCACCCGCTTTTGAAGCGCGTGCGTGATCTAAGTATTTATCTGCATTTACAAATGCAATATGTTTTGCCTGAGCAGCATCTAAGCTAGCCAGCCCTTCTAATATTAAATCAAATTGACCGACACACTCGCCTTGTACAAGGCGAGCCAGATCTTCTAAGCGCAATTGTATAGGATTCATTGATTACTTAATAACATTGACCTTTTGGATCATTTTATCAGTTAAATCATATTTAGCGTCATAGGCAAGTGCTGAATTTTTATTTAAAACAACATCTAAGTTATTTTCTTTACGCAATTGCTCAGCAACTTGTTTCACTCGACCATCCAAAGTTTTATTCATCACCTGAATTGCAGACTGAACCGTCGTCTGCACGCCCTGTTGAATTGAATTAAACTCTTTCAGTTTTGTTTGGTACTGCGTCATCATCTTTTGCTTTTCAGCTTCAGATAAATTTGGGTTTTGTTGAGCACGTTGTTGAATACCTTCCAACTCCTTACCCAATTGCTCAAGTTTTGTCGTTTTCGGATTCACCGTCTGCTGTAAAGAAGCATTTTGTTGCTTTAAATAAGTGCTATTTTCAACCACTTTTTCTAAATCAACCACACCATAACCAGCAGCATGAACAACTGAAGTACTCACTAATCCAGCAACAAGTAGACTCATTAATATTTTATTCATTTTAATATCCTTTCTTAAACCCTTACAGGATCGTACTTAGAAAGTACGACCGATTTCAAACTGGATATTTTTAGTTTGATCACCCGGTTTATCATTCAATGGGTATGCATAACTGAGTGACAGTGGACCAATCATGGTAATCCATGTAAAGCCAACACCTACGCTATAACGCATGTTTTCAGCATCAAAACCAAAGTTATCTTCACAATATTTTTTGGCATCCACGCCTGGATCCGTTGGTGTACCTGCTAAATACAACTTTCCGCTTGGAATTGAACATTGCGTATCAAATACTTGTGCACCTTCAGCAAAAAGTACTGGTCGAACTTGACGTGTCCAATCCCCCTTAAATGGTAAAGGCAAGGCCAGTTCCGCACCAAATTGTATTAATGCATTCCCCCCCACTTCTTCAGGATTATTATCCATTAGACGTGACTCATTATTCGTTACACCTGGATACTTTGGACCTAAAGTGCTGTTGTCGTAACCTCGAACCGAACCAAAACCACCTGCATAGAAGTTTTTATAGAAGGGCAAATCATTACCATAACCCAACTTACCATAACCACGCAGCACGAAATCATAAGGCAGTGGCAAGAAAGCTTGGGCATCATATGTCAATTTCTGGTATTCAACATCACTACCTGGTAAAGCAATTTCAGCATTTACACGATGCGACATACCATTGGTTGGAAATACAGGACGGTTTAATGTGTTAAATGACCAACCTAAATTTAAGTTATAGGTTAAGAAATCACCACCAAACTGATTATCAAATGGAGTAAAGCCAACATCGGCATTCGCATTCGCCGTATTTACACAAAGTGCATCATCATAACCCGCAGGAATCGGGTTAGGTTCTACATAATTAACCCCATCCCTTGCTTTTTCAATTTCACGTTGAGACATCAATTTATCAGTCGAACAATATTTACCTTGTCCTTTAGCTTTACCACCATTTGCCAACAAGTAATCGCGTACATAAGTTGATACATATGGTCCTGTTGTAACATCTGTTTGGTCAATATTTAGACCTGCACTAATACTCTGGTTTTCATCAATTGGATAACCAAAAGTAATACCACCACCAAAACTATCCGTCACATAATTGTTAACGTTATAGTCATCATTTAACTTGGTTTTACGGTAGTACATATTATAACCACGACGTACACCATCAATCGTGAAGTATGGATCTGTCACACTTAAATTATAATAATCTTGGGTTTCTGAACGTGATAAATCAATCGCTACACTATTACCCGTACCCAAGAAATTGGTTTGACTTAAGCCCGCTTGGAACGTTACACCACCGCTTTGTGAGAAACCAACAGCAAGTGTACTTGTACCTGAATGTTGTTCTTCAACATTGATATTTAAATCAACCTGATCAGATACGTTTGGAATACGCGCTGGCTTTATATCAACCGTTTTAAAGAAACCAGTACGCTCTAAACGAACTTTAGACAAATCAATTTTTTCATTACTTGCTAAAGCACCTTCCATTTGGCGCATTTCACGACGTAAAACCTCATCGGCTGTTTTTGTATTACCCATAAAATTGATACGACGCACAGTTACCTGTTGCCCCGGATTAATGTAATAGTTCAAATCAACCAGTTTTGTTTCTTTATTAATTTCAGGAACCATATTTACTTCAGCATAGTAATAACCTGCATTACCATATTTACGAAGTAAAAGTTGTTTGACTGCATTTACTTTCTCTTGAGAATAAGTCTCGCCATCTTTATAAATTTTGAGTGCTTTTAATTCTTCTGGTTTATACAGTGCATCACCTAAAAACTTAGTTTCACCAAACTTAAATTGCTCACCTTCTTCCACAGCAACTTCAACAAAGATATTCTTTTTATCTTCACTCAAGTTCAAATTTGAATTGGTAATATTAAAATTGATATAACCTTTGTTTAAATATAATGCACGTAAAGCTTCTAGGCTGGCTGCCATTTTTTCTCGTGCATAGCGATCATTACGTGTAACAATCGAACTCCAACCACTCTCTTTAACAGCAAAAGCCTGTTTAATTTCGCTTTCTTGGAAAACCGTATTACCAATAATATTGATATCAACAACTTTAGCAGCTTTACCTTCAACAAAATCAACGGTTAAATCAACACGATTATTCGGCTTAGCTGTGGTAACAACCTTAACATCAGCATCATAACGACCTTGCTGCATATACTGCTGTTCAAGTTCGGTCTCAATGGTTTGCAGGGCAGATTTTTTCAAAACCTCGCCTTCTGCAATACCCATTTTTTTCAGCCCTTCTTCTAGCGCTTCTTTAGGGATGAGCTTATTGCCTTTAAACTCAACCTTTGAAATGAGCGGGCGTTCAACCACTGTAAAAATGAGCGCATCCGCTTCTTGAGATGCTTTAATATCATCAAACAAGCCCGTGGCATATAAAGCACGAATCGCATTTGCAATGGTTGTATCATTGACACGATCACCAGCATTGACAGGCAACATTCCATAGACATTGGTTGGCGTTAAACGAACAAGCCCGTTAATTTTTATATCGCGGACAATGAATTCATCTGCTGCATATACTTGTTGTACTGCTGCCATTGCACTGATGAGTGCCAAAGGCATAAATAAATGTGTGTGCTGCATGCCTGTCTTTTCCGATGTTAATTTATTTCGTATCCACGTTTTTATAAACGCATGAAGTCATTGAATAATGCAAGGAGCATCATACTCCCAAGCAGTACCATACCAATTTTCAAACCAACCAATTGTATTTGTTCAGAAACAGGTTTACCACGGATCAGCTCAATAAAATAGTAAACTAAATGTCCACCATCAAGCATGGGTATAGGCAATAAATTTAAAATTCCTAAACTCACACTCATTAAAGCCATGAATGAGATAAAGGTCTGCCAACCCATTTCTGCACTCTGTCCTGCAACCTTAGCAATCGTAATAGGCCCAGATAAATTATCCAAACCAATTAAACCACGGACCATTTTGACTATCGAGTTCAAAATCATACCTGATATTTGACCCGTTTTATCAACTGCCATGACAAAAGCTTCAGTTGGACTATATTGAATCGTTTGTTTGTATTCTGCAGGTATTGTTATTTTTCCAGGTATACTTTGTACACCGAGCACACCAGAAACATTACCCATATTATCGCGCTTCGCTTGTGGCATGATTTGCAAATGCACCAATTGATTTTGGCGTAATACATCAATTTTTAATAACTTTTCTGGTGCAGCCTGAACAGTTTGAACCACATCAAACCAATCATTCATTTTCACACCATCAATCGCAATAATTTTATCGCCTTCTTTCATCCCTTGACGAATTGCAGCACCATCAGCACTCAATTTAGTGGCAATAGCAGCAATAGGTGGACGGTATGGCATAAAGCCCAGACTATCTAATGCAGATTGACTTTGATCCTTTAAAAAGTTTTGAATTGGCAATTTAAACGTTTGTATTTGACCATTACGATCAGCTTGCACTTCGATTGAACCTGTTTCACCAACACGATCCACCAGAGCAAAATTCAACTTTTCCCACGTTGTGACTGGCGTGCCATCCACTGCCGTAATTTTATCACCAACATTCATTTGAACTGTGGCAGCGGGTGTATTCGGTAACACTTTACCAACACGAGTATTGAGTTGCTCTTGAGAGGGTAAAAACAAAATCCAAAATAAAACCACGGCAAAAGCCAAATTAATCAGCGGACCCGCAGCGACAATTGCAATTCTCTTCCAAGGATGTTGTCGATTAAACGCCTTCGGTAAATCCTGTTCCGCAACATTACCTTCGCGTTCATCCAACATTTTGACATAACCACCAAATGGCAATGCCGAAAGCTGATATTGAATGCCAGACTTTTTAGATGTCCACTTCAATAAAGTTGGACCAAAACCAATCGAATAGACTAAAACTTTGACACCGAGTTTACGTGCAACAATATAATGTCCAAACTCATGAATCGCGATGAGCGGCCCGAGCAGAAGGATTGCAGCCACAATAATAAACAAGGCACTCATGTTTTAACTTCCATTATTGATGACAATTTGCTGTGCAGCAGAACGAGCCACTCGATCTGCTTGCAAAATAAGCTCTATCGATTCCGCAGCAGCATTTTCCACTTGATTCAAAGTCTGTTCGACCACTTGAGGGATTTCAGTAAAAGCAATCGCTTTATTTAAAAATGCGGCAACAGCAACTTCATTTGCTGCATTTAAAATTGCAGGAGCTAATCCACCGCTCTGCATGGCTTGTCGTGCCAGTTTCAATGCAGGGAAACGCGTTGTATCCGGTTCCTGAAAATCCAAATGCTGATTCATAAACAAATCCAGTGCAGGCACATGGGTCTGAATACGCTCAGGCCATGCAAGTGCATGTGCAATTGGCGTACACATATCAGGATTACCCATTTGTGCCAAAGTCGAACCATCTACGTACTGAACCATAGAGTGAATGATACTCTGCGGATGAACAACCACTGTTACAAACTGTTCTGAAATTGCAAACAGATGACAAGCTTCTATCAGCTCCAAACCTTTATTCATTAAGGTGGCAGAATCAACAGAAATTTTTTGTCCCATAGACCAATTCGGATGCTTACAAGCCTGCGCAGGCGTTACATTTTGTAATTGTTCAAAACTATGGTTGAGAAATGGGCCACCTGAAGCGGTCAGTAAAATTCGCGACACACCCTGCTTCGGTTGTCCATTACGCTCCGCCTGAAAATAACCCTCAGGCAAACATTGAAAAATAGCATTATGTTCAGAATCAACAGGAAGCAATTCGGCATTATAATCAAGTGCAGCCTGCATCATCAGATCGCCAGACATCACCAAGGCTTCTTTATTTGCAAGCAAGACCCGCTTACCCGCCTTCACCGCAGCAAGTGTTGGCAATAAACCTGCAGCACCTACAATGGCAGCCATCACAACATCGACATCTGCATGTTCAGCAACAGCAATTAGGCCAGCCTCATCGGTCAGAATTTCAATATGATTCAAATTTTGTTTTTGAAAATGTTGTTGCAGTTCGGCAACTTTATTTGCTGGAACAACCACAACTTTCGGTCGATACTGTTTGCATATTTCAACAAGTTCTAAAATTCGACTATGTGCCGTGACTGCAAATACAGAATACTTTTCAGAATGCTGCTGCAAAATTTTTAAGGTGCTTTGACCAATTGAACCAGTTACACCCAATATACAAACAGATTGCGACATCTATAAATTTACACCAATAAGTTTTAAAACATACATGCCAGCAGCAAAAATTGGAGCCGCAGCAAGCAATGAATCAATACGATCGAGTACTCCGCCATGTCCTGGCAGAATACGACCCGAATCTTTAATTCCGGCACGACGTTTGATCATAGATTCGAACAAATCGCCTAAAACAGAACTAAAGACAGTAACCACAGATAAAATTAAAAACAGAATATGTTGAGCAATCGTTAAGTCTAAATAAAGAACCTCTACAGCAACAACTATCAGCATCGCAGTAAAAATCCCCCCATATAAACCTTCAACCGATTTATTTGGACTCACATCTGGTGCAAGTTTTTTCTTTCCTAATTTACGCCCGACAAAATAAGCACCGCTGTCTGCCCCCCATACCAATAAAAACAGGTACATGAGCCACCATGGTGAACTATGCCATACAGAAAAAATTGCGGTAACCGCAGCAGAAATTAAAACAAATCCAATAATTTTTAAGCTTGGATTGTACCAACCATCATAATCGGGATACGATTTAACCCAAAAGATGCTTAAAATCCAACATAAAATAGAAGCAGCCCAAAGCAACAAAGCAATATCATTAAAATATAATGCCAAAGTTGCTAAAGCCGCAGTTGCAATACCATAAACCCAAGCTAGGAGTTTGACAGAATTTTTATTTTTTCTTGGCATAAGCTTAAACCACTCATACCCTGCAACCCCTGCTGCAACAATCATCAGCATAAACATTGGATACTGAGACTGTGTAGCAAACATACAACTGAGTACGACTGCTACCAATACCAATGCGGTTATAATCCGCTCTAACATGTATTAATTCTCAATTTTTCTCTTGTTGGATTTGCTCTGAAGTTTTCCCAAAACGACGTTCACGCCCAGCAAAAACTGCTAACGCATCATCGAATTCCTCAACAGTAAACTCAGGCCATAAGGTTTGGGTAAAATACAGTTCAGCATATGCTGCTTGCCAAAGTAAAAAATTCGACAAACGAAAATCACCACCTGTACGAATCAAGAGATCGACAGCTGGTAAATCTGCCATACTGACATGTTGCCCAAACAATTCAACATTTATATCTTCAATAGCAATTTTTTTTGCCACAGCATCCGCTGCAATTTGCTTTGCAGCCTGCGCCATATCCCACATGCCACCATAACTGATCGCAATGGTCAACGTCATGCTGTCGAACTTAGCAGTCCTTTGTTCAGCTTGCAACATTAACTCACGTAAATGTGAAGATAAACGAGAACGATCACCAATAAAACGTAAAGCAATATTAAACTTTTCCATTCGAGGCAATTGCTCTAGGATTGTTTCTTCTAACAATACCATGAGTAAATCAACCTCAAATTGGGGACGATTCCAATTTTCGCTAGAGAATGCGAAAACAGTTAACGCTTGAATTTGATTTTTTCTACAGTGTTCAACAATCGGATCGAGGACATTCTTACCTTCACGGTGTCCATCACCTTTTTGCATTTGCATCTTTTTAGCAAAACGATTGTTGCCATCCATGATGATGGCAACATGTTTTGGAAGAAGCAAGCTATCTTCTGATGCGGTCATTAAATCTTAAACCTTCATCAATTCAGCTTCTTTCGCAGCTAAACGCTTTTCTACTTCAGCAACGAATTTATCGGTGATTTTTTGAATGTCGTCTGATGCACGGCGATCATCATCTTCAGAAATTTCTTTTTCTTTCAATAATGCTTTGATATCACCCAATACATCACGACGAATGTTACGAATCGCAACTTTGGCATTTTCAGCTTCAGTACGCGCAACTTTTTGCATATCACGACGCGTTTCTTCAGTCAGTGCAGCCATTGGTACACGAATCGCATCAGCAGTAATTGGATTAAGACCCAAACCTGCTTCACGAATCGCTTTATCAATTGCAGACACCATTGAACGTTCAAATGGCTGTACCAACAATGTACGTGAATCTTCAAGACCAACGTTTGCCACTTGGTTCAGTGGAACATCAGAGCCATAGTAAGAAACCATCACACCATTTAAAATAGATGGGTGCGCACGACCTGTACGAACTTTGGCAAAACCGTGCTCTAGAGACTCTAGAGTCTTATTCATGCGGTCTTCGCTGTCTTTTTTAAGATCGTTAATCATATGATCTTCCTTACTTAATTCTAAGAGATGTAATTACTAAATAGCGTGTAGTATAAAGAGCTTTCAGGCTCACGTACATTAATTCGTAACGTGAGTCCCTTCTTTTTCACCCATAACCACTGAAAGCAATGAACCAGATTTGTTCATATCAAACACTTGAAGTGGCACATTATGATCGCGGCACAAGCAAATTGCCGTTAAATCCATAATACCTAATTTTTCATCAAGCACTTGATCGAACGTTAATTTGTCATATTTCACAGCATCATCGTATTTACTTGGATCTTTATTATAAACACCATCAACTTTGGTGGCTTTTAAGATCAAGTTCGCTTCGATTTCAATACCACGTAAGCAAGCTGCTGTATCCGTCGTAAAGAATGGATTACCTGTACCCGCAACAAATACGCACACTTCACCTTGAGTTAAATGGCGAATTGCATCACGGCTTGAATAAGACTCAACTACAGCACCAATCGGTAAAGCAGACATTAAACGTGTTTTAATGTTACGACGTACCAAGGCATCACGCAAAGCCAAACCATTCATCACAGTCGCAAGCATACCCATTTGATCGCCTGTTACACGACCAACCAAACCATCTTTTTGCAATTGGCTACCGCGGTATAAGTTACCACCACCAACCACGATACCCACTTGAACACCCAAACCAACTAAGTGTGCAATCGCCAAAGACATTTGATCAAGCACTTGTGCATCAATCCCCATGTCTTTATTTCCAGCCAATGCTTCACCAGAAAGTTTAAGTAAAATACGTTCGTAACGAGGCTTTTTTGAGTCCAACATCAGGAAATCTCCGAATTTTCAAATATCTAAAACTTTATTCGTATCTTTTTAAGCCAATTTAATCTGAATGAGCTTGGCATATAAATCATATTCATCTGCATCCGTAATTTCGACTTCAAGCAAATCACCCGATTTAATCAAGCTCTTATCAATATCTTCTACAAAAACATTGCCATCAATTTCAGGTGCATCCGCATAAGAACGTGCAATCGCTACCGGGAACTCTTCATCTAGATCATCAACCAGCACAGTCATGGTTTGACCAATACGTTTTTGTAGTTTCGCAGCAGAAATAGCCTGCTGAACTTCCATAAAACGCTCATAACGATCTTGCTTGATTTCTTCAGGCACATGATCTGGCAAGTCATTTGCTGTCGCACCTTCTACAGGTGAATAGGTAAAACAACCTACACGATCAAGCTGAGCTTCCTTCAACCACTCAAGTAGAACTTGGAAATCTTCCTCAGTTTCACCCGGAAAACCAACCACGAACGTTGAACGAATCACCAATTCTGGACATTTTTCACGCCACAATTTCAGACGTTCCAATGTGTTTTCACTATGAGCTGGTCGCTTCATCAATTTTAAGATGCGCGGACTGGCGTGTTGAAAAGGAATGTCTAAATATGGCAGGATTTTACCTTGTGCCATTAAGTCAATCACCGCATCCACATGGGGATATGGATAGACATAATGTAAACGCACCCAAATACCCAACTGACCAAGTGCTTCACACATGTCATAGAATTTGGTTTTAACCGGCTGGCCGTTCCAAAAATCCAATTTATATTTGGTGTCTAGACCATAAGCTGATGTATCTTGTGAAATCACCAAGACTTCTTGAACACCGGCTTTTTTCAACGCTTGTGCTTCGCTTAAAACCGAACCCACAGGACGTGAAACCAAATCGCCACGCATACTTGGAATAATACAGAACGTACAACGATGGTTGCAGCCTTCTGATATTTTCAAATAAGCATAATGTTTTGGCGTTAAACGAATCCCTTGTTCAGGAACAAGATCAATAAACGGATTATGCTTTGGTGGTTCAGGTACGTACTGATGTACGGCCTCCATCACTTCTTGATATGCTGCTGCACCTGTCACCTTAAGGACATTCGGATGCATTTTGCGAATTTTTTCTTCATCTTTACCCAAACAACCTGTCACAATGACACGACCATTTGAGCTCATGGCTTCGCCAATTGCATCTAGAGATTCTTGTACTGCAGATTCAATAAAACCACAAGTATTAACAACAACCAAATCAGCACCATCATAATCCGATGCTACATCATAACCTTCAGTCTTCAACTGAGTTAAAATTCGTTCAGAATCTACCAATGCCTTAGGACAACCTAAAGAAACGAAACCGACTTTGGGGGACTTCATGAATCTGCACTCCACTATAATGCGCGTATTGTATGTCTTTTCGAATCATAAAAACAGACAGAAAGCCGACTCTTTGTATAACGCACCAAAATACATCCAATTTTTTAGCAAATATTTTATGCGCACCATTTTGGTTCACTAATATTTTTAATTCCTTTACTATGTTCTGAGTTTCTGCAATCAAAGAACAAAAAAGCACACTTTTATTGCGGCAGAATTTTTATTTAGATGAATACTTAAAGTTGGCGTGCATTTTGCTTTATTTCGACAACGTTTAACTCGTTGAATGTCCCAGAATAGGGAGAAATGACAAGAAGTGCAGATGCCATTGCGCTATTTTAATACAGGATGCCTTCGCTAATGGATCAACCCGTCGCTATCGACTACCGCCTTTTAGTGGACAACTTAACCACAGCCATTTTGCTGGTCGATCGTCACCTTAATATTTTTTATTTAAATTCTTCTTGTGAATCATTATTTGACATTAGTTTGCTGCGCGCTTCAGGTCAACCTGTTTTAAATTTACTCCATATGCCGAATGATGAATTCAATACCCAAGAAGCATTATTAAATACGTTCACCACAGGACAACCTTATACCCGTCGTGAAGCAACTATTAGTGTGAACTTTAAAGATATTCATGTCGATTATACCGTCTCACAAATTAATGCTCAAAAACCGTATCACCCACTACTCCTGATCGAACTCAATCCGATTGATCGAATGCTGAAAATTTCTAAAGAAGAAAACCTCATTCAACAACATCAAGTTGCAAGACAACTGATTCGTGGTGTGGCGCACGAAATTAAAAATCCTTTAGGCGGCATTCGTGGTGCAACCCAACTACTTGCACGAAGTTTGAACGATCCACAATATGCAGAATTTACCGACATTATTATTAGTGAAGTCGATCGCTTACGCAATTTGGCCGATACCATGCTCGGATCTCGCCAATTACCAAGTTATGAACTGGTTAATGTGCATGAACCGTTAGAACGTGTTCGCTCTCTGATTACTAATCAAACCAAAAAGAAAATTAAAATTACCCGTGACTACGATTTGTCATTACCCGATGTGATGGCAGATCGCGATCAACTCATTCAAGTCATGCTGAATATCAGCGTCAATGCAGTACAAGCCATGATGGAAAATAAAGAATTCTTTATTGACCATCAACCTGAACTTATTTTACGCACACGCATTCAACGCCTTGTCACGATTAATGGCGTGTTAAAACGCTCTGCTATTCGCATCGACATTGAAGACAATGGCCCAGGTGTACCAGAAGAAATTTTAGAATCCGTGTTTTACCCACTGGTCACAGGACGTGCTAAAGGTACGGGACTAGGGCTAAGCATTGCACAAAATATTATGCATCAACATAGCGGAATGATTGAATGTCAGTCAGTTCCAGGAAAAACAGTATTTAGCTTATATTTACCTTGGGAGTCTAACCATGTCGCGAAATAAAATATGGGTAATTGATGATGATCGTGCCATGCGCTGGGTGTTGGAAAAAACATTCAAAGAAGAAGGTTTTGATGTTACCAGTTTTGAAGAAGCACAATCTGCTCTTGATCAACTGAGCACCGATTTACCTGATGTCATTTTGACTGATATTCGCATGCCCGGTATTGATGGTCTTACCTTCTTAGGCAAAGTGAAAGCCAGTCATCCTGATCTCCCTGTGATTATTATGACAGCGCATTCAGATTTAGAATCTGCTGTATCCAGTTATCAAACAGGTGCTTTCGAGTATTTACCTAAACCTTTTGATATTGATGAAGCCTTGGCGTTGGTCAATCGTGCAATCTTGCATATCACCAAGCTACAACAACAAGAATCTGCCAAAACCGCGCCTCCGATTCAATCTGCTGAAATCATTGGTGAATCTCCTGCTATGCAGGAAGTCTTTCGAGCAATTGGCCGTTTATCGCAATCTCACATCACTGTACTGATTAATGGTGAATCTGGGACAGGTAAAGAACTGGTTGCACATGCGCTTCATCGCCATTCCCCACGTAGCAGCAAACCTTTTATTGCTTTAAATATGGCAGCCATTCCAAAAGATTTGATTGAAACTGAACTTTTTGGACATGAAAAAGGTGCTTTTACCGGTGCAAACTCTCAACGCCAAGGTCGTTTTGAACAAGCCAATGGTGGAACACTATTTTTAGATGAAATTGGCGATATGCCATTTGAAACACAAACCCGTTTACTTCGCGTTTTAGCCGATGGTGAATTTTATCGGGTCGGTGGGCACATTCCTGTCAAAGTTGATGTGCGTATTGTTGCTGCAACCCATCAAGATTTAGAAAAATTGGTGCATGATGGACGCTTCCGTGAAGATTTATATCATCGCCTAAATGTGATTCGTATTCACATTCCAAAACTTGCACATCGTAGCGAAGACATTCCAATGTTAGCGCAACACTTCTTAGCTCGTGCTGGTAAAGAATTAGGCGTAAATCCTAAAATTTTACGTCCAGAAACCCAAGAATATATGCAACAACTGCCTTGGCAAGGGAATGTGCGTCAGCTTGAAAATACTTGCCGTTGGCTAACGGTCATGATTACTGGACGTGAGGTCTACCCTGAAGACCTGCCTTCTGAATTAAAGCAAATTCCAATTCAGCGTTCTAGTGATGAAGCTCAACCCAATAGTACTTTTGATCGTGTTTCACTGCATCATTGGGATGAATTATTAGGCCAATGGGCTATACAAAAGCTTAAAAATGGCGAGATGAAGATTCTTGACATTGCAACGCCTATGTTTGAACGCACTTTAATTACAGCAGCTTTACAACAAACACGTGGACGTAAACGCCATGCTGCTGAACTTTTAGGCTGGGGACGCAATACTTTAACCCGTAAGCTGAAAGAATTGGGCATGGACACTGTCGATGATGATGTTGAAGAAGAAATTATAGAAAGTTAATTTCTATGGCTCTACTCAAAACAAAAGCTCCTTCAGGAGCTTTTTTTAATCCAATGTCATGCCATTTTATGCAGTAAAACCCACATAGCGAAAATACCCTTCTATTCCCAAATCTGATTTAATAATCAAATAATTAAGATATGTAGATTGGGTGATTTCTGCAAACATATTCACCTGATCATCATGAGCATGTAGATCATCCACAGATCGCAGCATGGTCTGCTCAAACTCATCGGTCATATATTCAAAACCCACATCCATGGCAATAAATAAAGTATGTTCACATGGCTGAACATACTGCTCTTCAGCCCAATTAATAACGTCCTGTTGGCAATGTGGACATGCAATGTTGTCTGTTGCTTGCATATCAAGTTCGGTGAGTTGGTAAGGCATCTTGATTTAGTCATACATGTATTATGAGTATTCTATATCTATTTCTTAAAAGAGAAATATCTTAAAGATATACTTATTTTTTAAATTTATTGATATAAATACTATTATATAATTATAAGTGTTTAATTTATGAATGAATTAACTCATCGAGTCACTCGAATTTGTTGGAATTCCAATCATTGGGTAGCTCCATCAGGTCAAGCTGGTAAATCAAAAAATACAAATTCTTTCGAAAATAGATACGGCTTTGGATTTGAAGAATGGAATTTTGATTTTTCTAAAATTATTGACGGTTATATTTATGGATATATTCCAGCTGCCTCAACAACGCGAATATCAACCAAAGCTGACCCAGTTTTTACTCTTTCCTTTTACACAATTGAGAATCAGAAAAAACATAATCAAAGATGGTGGATAGGCACAATCAATCAAGTAGAGCTTATTGACACAACAAAATCTAAAGAAATTTACACCATCTACAAAAAGAACGGATGGCTAAAAGAGCGATTTCAACAATTACAAAAATTAGGAATTGACTATTACCAACTCTTAGATATATATGCTGAACATTTTTTTAATATAAGATATAAATTAAAAGATGTAAATCTTCTAGATAATCCTCTAAGTTTTGAGCATGATAATCCAGCTGTAACATCAAACTATTATAATTTTTTAAATTTCACGGTAACTCCTGATCAATTAAATGTTAGAAAAACAGATTTGTTAAGCTCAAATCAAAAAGAATTTTTTTCTAGAGAAACCTATACCATAGAAGCCGCAACCTTCCAAAAAGTACATTCTGTAGTTCATAATCTACTTATTACAGATCTGAATAAAACCTTCAAAAAACACCAAATTTTTTCAGAATATACCTTAGACAACAACACTCGTGTAGATATTGCAATCAAGGATAATCAAGGGAGTTTTATACTCTATGAAATAAAAATTGGTCGAAATTTGCGCGATGTTATGCGGCTATCAATAGGACAACTATTAGAATATTCATTCTCTTTAGAATATCAAAATATCAAAGAGATGAATATTGTATCCATTTTTGATATTAACGACCCCACTCATTTAAAGGAATATAATTTTATTAATTCATTAAGAAAATATTTTAAAATCCCAATTTCATATCATTTCATAAAAATAGAAAATACTTAAATTTTAAATAAGTAAATAAAAAAGCCCGCTTTTCGCGAGCTTTTTATCAATCACGCCAACAGCTTCGTTATTTATTTCTGGATTTGTATTTAGACAACGCAGTTACAGCAACCGCTGAAATGACCACAGCAGGCAAACTCGCGATTAAAATACCCGTCGTGCCCAATCCTAATGCCAAAATTTTCCCAGTTAACAAAGGCCCTGTCATTGCACCTAAACGCCCCAAAGAAATTGCACTTCCAACCCCCGTGACTTTCCCCATTCCTGAATAGAAGATGGGTGAAATACCGTAAAGAATGGACTGACCGCCTGTAGAGAAAATACCACCCATTACGCCTGCTAAAATTAATACAGGAATAGACGTTGTCGTGAACAGTAAAACTAACGCAACAAATAAACCACCATAGATAATTGTCGCCATTTGCCAAAGTTTTAAACGATCCAACAAATAACCCAAAGCCAACGTACCAATCACTGCACCGACTTGAAATACCAGCATGACCATAAAGGCTTGTGGCTTTTCCAAACCTTGTTCCATCAATAAATTAGGCAACCAACTAATCAAAATATAATTAAGTATGCTTATCATACGTCCCATCACAAT
>OBMA010000465.1_pt1 | contig 24009 bp, 19 predicted proteins | sample 1539141 | NCBI WGS metagenome assembly OBMA01 (sample SAMEA3991484, study PRJEB22521) | metagenome | biome: anthropogenic terrestrial biome; feature: sewage plant; material: raw primary sludge | place: Sweden | collected 2012-09-26
CTCTTTCCCTACACGACGCTCTTCCGATCTAGCCCACCGAGTGGCAAAATATAAGGCGGAGAATCCGCAGAAGAAGGTGATAAAAATGGGTATCGGCGATGTGACGCTGCCGTTGTGCCATGCCTCCATCTTTGCCATGCAGAAAGCATTGACCGAGATGGCCCACCGTGAGACGTTCCATGGCTATGGACCAGAACAAGGCTACGATTTTCTGCGCCAGACCATTGTTGACAATGTGTACAAACCGAGCGGCATCAATCTGTCGGTCAACGAGCTGTTTGTGAGCGATGGTGCCAAGAGTGACACCGGCAACATCGGCGATATACTGGGACCGAATATCAAAGTGGCTGTTACCGACCCCGTCTATCCTGTCTATGTGGATACCAACGTGATGGCCGGCCGTGCAGGACAGTTGCAGGCCAACGGTTACTGGAGCAATATTGTGTATATGCCGGTAACCAAGGAAAACGGATTTGTGCCTGAGTTGCCCAAAGAAGAGGTGGATGTTATTTACCTCTGCTTTCCTAACAACCCGACTGGAACCACGCTCACCCGAGACCAGCTGAAAATATTTGTAGACTATGCCCGCCAGCACAAGACACTGCTGTTGTTTGATGCTGCCTATGAGGCCTTCATCACAGAGAAGGACGTGCCACATTCCATTTACGAGATTGAGGGTGCCCGCGAGGTGGCAGTTGAATTCCGCAGTTTCTCCAAAAATGCCGGATTCACGGGTACCCGTTGTGGATATACCGTGATACCCGACGAGGTGATGGCCTACAATAGCAAGGGCGAGAAGGTGCAGCTCAATAAGCTGTGGCTGCGCCGTCAGTGCACCAAGTTCAATGGCACTGCCTACATTGTGCAGTGTGGTGCGGCTGCAGTGTTCACTCCCGAAGGCAAGCAGCAGGTAAACGATATGGTGGCCTATTATCTCGACAATGCCAAGGTGATACGCACGGCATTGCAGAAAGCCGGCTTTGAGGTGTTCGGTGGTGTGAATGGTCCATATGTGTGGTCGAGCACTCCAAAAGGGGTGTCATCGTGGGACTTCTTTGACCAACTGCTGCACGAGAAGAACATTGTCACTACGCCTGGTGTGGGCTTCGGACCAAGCGGCGAGGGCTATATCCGATTCTCAGCGCTGGGCAGCAGCGAGGCCACTATCGAGGCCATGTCCCGATTCTGAGTGCTGATGCGGGGGCGGGTATTTTGTTGAAAACCTTTCTCCCCAAAATCCACTTTTAACATAATAATCCGTTACTTTTGCATTGATAGCGAAATGCAAAAGCAACGGATTTTTTTAATTTTATATAGATATGGTGAGATTTACACATCTGCATGTCCATTCACATTATTCCATCCTCGACGGAATGTCGAAGGTGACAGACCTTGTGGACAAATGCATGAAGAACGGCATGTATGCCATGGCCCTTACCGACCATGGCAACATGTTTGGCATAAAGGAACTCACCGACTATGCCATCAAGATTAACAAGAAGCGCAAGGAGAAGATAGCTGAACAAGAGGAGGTGCTGCAAAATGATGGCGCCTCGGCCGAGGATAAGGAAACTGCCCAGATAAAACTGGACGCACTGAAGGCTACCCCTGAGTTTAAGCCGATTGTGGGAACCGAGGCCTATTGCGCCCGCCGCAATCTGGAGGATAAGGACAAGGATGTGAAAGCTATCAGTCCTGAGAGCGGCAAGGAGTATGTGGTGGACCGCAGTGGCTGGCACCTGATTATTCTTGCCAAAAACTATACCGGCTACAAGAGCCTTTGCAAAATATCGACCACCTCGTTTGTGGATGGCTACTACGGCCGTCCACGCGTGGATAAGAAACTGCTGGAAAAATATCACGAGGGACTGATTATCACTTCGGCCTGTCTGGGTGGTGAGCTGCCGCAGCTGCTGATTGCCGACAAATATGACGAAGCACTCAAGACGGTCAAGTGGTTCAAAAGCATCTGGGGCGACGACTATTACATAGAGATACAGCGCCACCAGACCGACAAGCCAGGAGCCGACACTGCGGTGTTTGAACGGCAGCAGCAAGTGATACCCGGATTGCTGAGGCTGGCCAAGGAAACCAATACCAAGGTGATAGCCACCAACGATGTGCACTTTGTGGAGGAGGAGCATGGCGAGGCACACGACCGCCTCATCTGCCTGAGTACGGGTGCCGACTTTAACGCTCCCGACCGTATGAGATATACCAAGCAGGAGTGGCTGAAAACACCTGACGAGATGGCCGCCATATTCAGCGATATGCCCGAGGTGCTCGAAAACACCATGGAGATTGCCGACAAGGTGGAACCCTATTCCATTGAGTCGCCCCCAATCATGCCTAAATTTGATATACCCGCCTCGTTTGGAACCGAAGAGGAGTGGCACCAGAAATTTACCGACAAGCAACTTTTTGACGAGTTTACGCAGGATGAGAACGGCAACGTGGTGATGAGCCAGGAAGATGCCGAGAAGAAGATAAAGCGGATTGGCGGTTACGAGAAGCTGTACCGTATAAAGCTGGAAGCCGACTATCTGTCGGAACTGGCCTGGGCTGGTGCCAAAATGCGCTATGGCGATGATATGAGCGACGAGGTGAAGGACCGTATCAAGTTTGAGCTGCACGTGATGAAGACGATGGGTTTCCCTGGCTACTTCCTGATTGTGCGCGACTATATACGCGGTGCGCGTGAGGAACTGGGCGTATCGGTGGGTCCTGGCCGTGGTTCGGCAGCCGGCTCAGTGGTGGCCTACTGCTTGAAAATAACGGATATTGACCCTCTGAAATATGATTTGCTGTTCGAGCGTTTCCTGAATCCTGACCGTATATCGCTTCCCGATATTGATGTGGATTTTGATGATGAGGGCCGTGGCAAGGTGCTCGATTGGGTTACTCAAAAATATGGAGCCGACAGAGTGGCGCATATCATTACCTATGGTACCATGGCAACCAAATCGAGCATCAAGGATGTGTGCCGTGTGGAGCAGGTTCCGCTCAAGGATGTCAATACGCTCTGTTCCTATGTGCCCGACAAATTTGACGACAGTCTGGCCGACCCCAAGACGGGAAAGGTGCCGAAGGTGAATCTGAAAAACTGTTTCAAATATGTGCCCGAGCTGAAAGATGCGTTTGAAAACGGAGACCCCGTTATCCGCCGTTCGCTTACCTTCGCCCAGCAGCTGGAGGATACCAACCGACAGATTGGCATCCATGCCTGCGGTGTGATTATCGGTGCCGACACGTTGAGCAAGTTTGCCCCGCTCTGCACCATCAAGGATAAGGACAGCGGCAACGATTTGCTGGTTACCCAGTATGATGGACACGTCATTGAGTCGGTGGGCCTGATTAAGATGGACTTCCTCGGGCTGTCAACGCTCTCCATATTGAAGGAGGCCCTCAAGAACATCAAGCGCTCACAGGGCATTGACCTCGATTTGGACCATATTCCCATTGATGATAAAGATACCTATGAACTGTATAGCCGTGGCGACACCATTGGTACGTTCCAGTTCGAGTCACCAGGTATGCAGAAGTATCTGCGAGAGCTGCATCCTACCACGTTTGAGGACATCATTGCCATGAATGCCCTTTACCGCCCGGGACCTATGCAGTACATTCCGACCTTCATCGCCCGAAAACTGGGCAAGGAGCCTATCACCTACGACATTCCGGAGATGGAGAAGTACCTCAAGGATACCTATGGCGTTACTGTGTATCAGGAGCAAGTCATGTTGCTGAGCCGTCTGCTGGCCAACTTTACCCGAGGCGAATCGGATAAGTTGCGTAAGGCGATGGGAAAGAAGCAGATAGCCATACTGGAACAGCTGAAGGGTAAATTCATCAAGGGCGGTCTGGCCAATGGGCATCCGCAGGATGTGCTCGACAAAATATGGGAGGACTGGAAGGAGTTTGCCAAATATGCCTTCAACAAGTCTCATGCCACCTGCTACTCGTGGGTGGCCTATCAGACGGCATACCTCAAGGCGCACTATCCGGCAGAACTGATGGCAGCCAACCTTACCAACAATAAGAGTGACATCACCAAAATCACCAAGTTCATGGCAGAGTGCAAGCACATCGGTGTGGCCGTGCTGGGACCTGATGTCAACGAAAGTGAACAGAATTTTGCGGTCAACAAGGATGGCGCCATCCGATTCGGCATGGCCGGCATCAAAGGAGTGGGAGAGAGTGCCGTGGCTGCCATTGTGAACGAGCGGGAGAAAAACGGCCGATATAAGGATTTATATGACTTCTTTGAACGAGTGGATCTTTCTTCGTGCAACCGCAAGTGTGTTGAGAACCTTGCACTGGCCGGAGCCTTCGACTCGTTTGAGGGCGTTACGCGCGAAATGTTCTTCTCGGTCAATACCGCCAAGAACAATGAGACTTTCTCAGAGGTGCTGGTGCGCTATGGCACCACCTTCCAGACTGACAAAAAGACGGTCATGAATTCTTTGTTCGGAGATGACTCCAGTGCCATGGCCATTCCCCGTCCTGTTTTTCCTAAAGTGGATTCTTGGCCCTCGCTCGAACGCCTCAACAAGGAGAAAGAGCTGGTGGGCATTTATCTCTCCGCACATCCGCTTGATGATTATTCCGTTGTGCTTAAATATGTGTGCAATACCAACCTCGACGAGTTTGACAACAATGAGGAAAACCTGCACACAAAAGCGGTGTCGACAGGCGGACTTGTGACCAATGTGCGTGAGGGAACCACCAAGAAAGGCACCCCGTTTGCCATTGTCTCTGTGGAGGGTTACAACGCAGCGCATGATTTTCCGCTGTTTGGTGACGACTATATGAATTTTGCAAGCAAGTTTCACAAGAACACGGCCGTATTTATACAAGGAGCTTATCAGCCTCGGCGTTACGCCCACGACCCTGCCGATGTGGAATTCAAGATAGGGTCGGTATCGCTGCTCAGTTCGGTGAGGGAGCAGCTGATAAAGAGAGTCACCATCATTCTGTCGGAGGACAAGGTGGATAATATGCTGGTTTCCGATTTGCTGCCAGCGCTGAAGGCCGAAGGTGGCAATGCGCTGTTGTACGTCAAGATGCACGAACAGTCCACGGGCCAGTATCTTACTCTTTTTGCCCGCAAGTGCAAAGTGTGTGTCGATGATGTCTTTGTCAATTTTCTGGAGCAGAAAAAAGAGGAGGGGCTATTGGACTTCCGCATCAACTGATAGCGCGGGCTGATGGCTTTTTTTCTCTATTTCAATCCCATTTGTCTTGCTTTTTACACAATATATTGTATATTTGTTGTCAAGTTAAACTAAAATTAAGGAGGCAATTTTATGGAAGTGGAAATAAATGAAAGCAATTACGGCGATTACGCTGCGAAAAGCGATTTGTTGATTCTTGATTTTTGGGCAACATGGTGTGGTCCATGTCGTGCGCTTAGCCCGGTCATTGCCGAATTGGCCAAAGATTATGAGGGTAAAGCCATTGTGGGTAAGGTCAATACTGACGAAAACCCTGATTTGTGCGACAAATTTGGTATCCGCAACATCCCTACGGTGTTATTCCTCCGCAAGGGTGAACTGCTGGACAAAAACATAGGTGCAACCACCAAGAGTGTGTTGGCTGCCAAGATTGACGCCTTATTGAAATGAGGCTGATAACAGCTTTCCCTATCTGACGGGGTGAGGTCGGACTGAATAAGCCACGAGGCCTGCGGGACCTTTCGTGGCTTTTCGTAAATAATATTCTGGAATGAACGTAATGTGAAATTGATGTAATGTGGAGTAGCCCGGCAGAGGAGGGTGAGGTGATTGGATTTTTAATTGCATCATTGTGAATATTCCCAAGGAGAGTGGGGAAATGCGCATACGCGTGATTTGTTTGAATGATGAAGTAGGATAGATAACGGTTTTTGATGAAAAGGAAAATAGTGGTGTTGACCGGTGCTGGTATCAGTGCCGAAAGTGGTATGAGCACGTTCCGTGATTCGGATGGATTGTGGAACAATTATCGGGTGGAGGATGTGGCCACACCTGAGGGCTTTGTGCGCAACCCTCAGCTGGTACTCGATTTCTATAACGGGTTGCATAGGCAACTCCGTGATTTGCAGCCTAATTTTGGCCATGTGGGATTGGCCGAACTCCAGCAGGAGTATGATGTTGAAATAATAACCCAAAATATAGACAACCTGCACGAAAAGGCTGGCAGCCGCTCCGTGCTTCATCTGCACGGTGAGCTGACCAAAGCCCGCTCGACGCGCAACGAGGATTTGGTGACAGATTGGCCTTTCGGTACTGACTTGCATATTGGCGACAAGGCTTCAGACGGAGCGCAACTCCGTCCCTTCATTGTATGGTTTGAAGAGTCCGTCCCCAATATCGTACCCGCCAGCCAACTAGCCGCACAAGCCGATATTTTCCTTATAGTCGGCACTTCGCTCAATGTGTATCCTGCGGCAGGGCTTATCGGTTATGTGCCAGCCCAAGTTCCAGTTTATCTGATTGACCCCAAGCCAGTCAAGGTGCCTACTGACAGAGAGGTGCACGTCATAGCCAAAGGAGCTTCGGAGGGCATGCGAGATTTTATGAAACAAATAAAGTATAAATGGAATGAATGAAGCCTACATGAATTTGGAAAATGAGATACCGTCAACCAACGAGTATTCCCGTCTTGGTGATTTCTGGCCTGAGATAAGGTATATGAATCACTTTTTTGATGTGTCTTCGCTGGCGGGCGAGTTTGAACGCTGTTTTACCCGAATGAGGGTACCTGCGCGTACCAAATTGCTGACAGTGGGGCAGGTGTGCAACAATGTCTACTTCATTGAGCATGGACTGCTGCGTGCCTATTATTATCGGGGAGACCACGAAATTAACCTTTGGCTGCTGCATGAGGCCCAGTTTGTTACGGCCATCCGCAGTTTCAACCAGCAGATTTCGGCCTACGAAATCATAGAGACGGTAGAGCCCTGCATTCTGGCAGCCATTGATTACAATGACATCATGCACCTCGTCTATAAGTCTCACGAGTTCTGTATCTGTGTGTTCAAGATATACGCCTATCTCGATACTGGCCGTGATATCCGCAATTATATGTTCCGGGCCCTTACGGTGGAGGAACGTTTCCGTCAGCTCCTCATTCTGGATGCCCCGCTTGTCAATAGGGTGTCCATGAAGATGTTGGCAGCTTATTTGGAAATGACCCCCGAAACCCTTTGCCGAATTATGCATGGAAAGGAGTTCAAGGATCTCGATTATGACAATCTGACCATTGAAAACATAGAATCCATATCAAAAGGCCTCAGAGTATCGGGCAAGGCTGACTGACTTATTTCTGATTAAATATTCCTCTTATTCCTAATATTTTAGTAATTTTGCTATCTATAATATTAATAAGACAATATCAAGGATGAGTTTATTAGATTTGAGTGAACAGGAAATCCTCAGACGAGAGAGTCTAAAGGAACTGAGAGCTATGGGTATTGACCCATATCCGGCTGCCGAATATGTCGTTACTGATTATTCACAGAATATCAGGGATGAATTCAAGGATGATGCTCCCCGTAAAGAGGTTTCCATTGCTGGCCGTCTGATGGGACGCCGTGTGATGGGCAAGGCATCGTTTGCCGAGATACAGGACAGCAAGGGCCGTATCCAGATTTACATAGCTCGCGACGAGCTCTGTACTGGCGAAAACAAGGATTTGTATAATGTTGTATTCAAACGTCTGCTTGATATTGGTGACTTTATTGGAGTGAAAGGTTATGTGTTCCGTACCCAGATGGGTGAGATTTCGGTTCATGTGTCTGAGCTCAAACTCCTTTGCAAGTCGCTCAAGCCACTCCCTATCGTGAAGTATAAGGATGGCGTGGCTTATGACAAATTTGAAGATCCGGAGTTGCGTTACCGTCAGCGTTATGTTGACCTTATCGTCAACGATGGAGTGAAAGAGACTTTTCTGAAACGCTCAAAGATATTCCGCGTTATGCGTGATTTCTTTGACCACAATGGATATACCGAGGTGGAGACTCCAATTCTTCAGCCTATACCAGGTGGCGCTTCTGCCCGTCCGTTCATCACGCACCACAATACGCTCGATGTTGACCTTTATCTTCGTATCGCTTGTGAGCTTTATCTCAAGCGTCTGATTGTTGGCGGATTCGAGGGAGTGTATGAGTTCTCCAAAAACTTCCGTAACGAGGGTATGGACCGTACTCACAATCCCGAGTTCACCTGTATGGAGCTGTATGTGCAGTACAAGGATTATAAGTGGATGATGAACTACACGGAGCAGCTGCTGGAGAAGATAGCTACAGAGGTGAATGGAACTACCAAGGTGAAGGTGGGAGACAACGAAATCGACTTCAAGGCACCATACAAGCGCATCACCATGCTGGATGCCATCAAGGAAAAAACAGGTTATGACCTTACCGACAAGTCGGAGGAGGAAATACGGCAGGTGTGCAAGGACCTTAAAATGGAGGCCATTGACAACACATTTGGCAAGGGCAAGATGATAGATGAGATTTTCGGCGAATTTTGCGAGGGTACCTATATACAGCCTACCTTTATCACCGATTATCCAATCGAGATGTCGCCGCTTACCAAGAAACACCGTGACAACGATAAACTGACAGAACGTTTTGAATTGATGGTCAATGGCAAAGAGCTGGCCAATGCCTACTCGGAGCTGAATGACCCGCTTGACCAGGAGGGTCGGTTCCAGGACCAGCTGCGCTTGAGCGAGAAGGGTGATGATGAGGCCATGTTCATTGATCAGGATTTCCTGCGTGCCTTGCAGTATGGTATGCCGCCCGTGTCGGGTATCGGCATTGGCATGGACCGTCTGGTCATGCTCATGACTGGGCAGACCACCATTCAGGAGGTTCTTTTCTTCCCACAGATGCGGCCTGAGAAAATGGCGCCAAAAGATTCTGATTCCAAATTTTTGGAATTAGGTGTCCCTAACGAATGGATTCCGTTGCTCCGTAAGGCTGGTTACAATCTGCTGGCCGATATGAAGGAGGTGAATCCACAAAAGTTGCAGATGGATATTTGTGGTGTCAATAAGAAATTCAAACTGGGGCTCACCAACCCTAAAGTGGAAGAGGTGACCGATTGGATTTCCAAGATAGGTTGATAGACCGGTTGATTGGAATATGGACCGTTTTAATCATAATTAGAACTGATGCGAACAGAAAAGAATCCGAAAATAGCAATAATGGGTGGCGGCAGCTGGGCTACAGCTATTGCCAAAATATGTCTGGTCAACCCCGACCGTAATATCAACTGGTATATGAGGCGTGACAGCCAGATTAAGGCCATTAAGGATACCAAGCATAATCCTTCGTATCTGAGCAGTGTGGCTTTCGATACCAGCCGTATCTCATTTACGTCCAACATCAATGATGTGGTGCGTGACTCTGATATGCTCATCTTTGCCACTCCTTCTCCCTTTCTGAAGTCGCACCTCAAGAAACTGAAACGCAGTCTGAGGGGCAAGGTCATTGTGTCGGCCATCAAAGGTATTGTGCCCGACGAGAATATGCTGGTGTCAGAATATTTCCGTCTGAAATATGGAGTACCAGAGGAGAACCTGCTGGCTATAGGTGGTCCTTGCCATGCCGAGGAGGTGGCGCAGGAACGCTTGTCCTATCTCACCATAGGAGGCAAGGGCTACGAGTGGGCCAGCTGGCTGGCTGATACTCTGTCGTGCAATTTCATCAAGGCAACCACCAACGATGATATGTTCGGCATTGAGTATGGTTCGGTGCTGAAGAATGTATATGCCATAGCTGCCGGCATCTGCCATGGCTTGAAGTATGGCGACAACTTCCAGGCAGTGCTTATGAGTAATGCCATCTCGGAAATGAACCGTTTTGTTACGGCCATGTGTGATTCGCAGCGCTGCATTGACGATTCGGTCTATTTGGGAGACTTGCTGGTTACCAGCTATTCACGTTATAGCCGCAACCACACATTCGGCACACTCATTGGTGAGGGCTACTCAGTGAAGCAGGCCCAGATGGAGATGGAGATGATTGCCGAGGGCTATTATGGTACCAAGTGCATCAAGGAGATTAATGAGGAGCGGCACGTGTATATGCCTATCCTCGATTCTATGCACAATATTCTGTACGATAAGATTTCGCCTGCGGTGGAGATTCAGCTGCTGTCGGATAAACTGCACTGACAAATTAATAAGAAATAAACAAATTGGTTTTTTTATAAAAACAAACAGAATGGAAAACATCAAACTGAACATTGAGAAGGCTTTCTCTGTCGTATCAAAAGAGGAGGTCAATGCATTTGAGCCAAAAGTTAAGGCCGCTGTTGAAGGGCTGGAAAAAGGCACTTGTCTTGGAAACGATTTTCTGGGCTGGCTGCATCTTCCATCTTCTATCACCAAGGAACATCTGGCCGACATCAAGGCAACAGCCAAGGTGCTTCGCGACAACTGCGAGGTGGTCATCGTGGCCGGTATCGGCGGCAGCTATCTGGGTGCGCGTGCCGTGATTGAGGCACTGAGCAACAGCTTCCAGTGGTTGCTGAAGAAGCAGAATGGCCCTGTCATGATTTATGCAGGTAACAACATCGGCGAGGATTATCTGTCAGAGCTTTCAGAGTTTCTGAAGGATAAGAAATTCGGTGTCATCAATATCTCCAAGAGTGGAACCACCACCGAGACAGCCTTGGCTTTCCGTCTGTTCAAAAAACAGTGTGAGGATCAGCGTGGCAAGGATGTTGCCAAGAAGGTGATTGTGGCCGTTACTGATGCCAAGAAGGGTGCTGCACGTGTCACTGCCGATAAGGAAGGATACAAGACTTTCGTTATTCCTGACAATGTGGGTGGCCGTTTCTCTGTGCTGACTCCAGTTGGCTTGCTGCCAATCGCGACTGCCGGATTTGACGTAGAGCAGTTGGTGGCTGGTGCCAAGGCTATGGAAGAGGCTACTGCTGCCAATGTGCCTTTTGACAAGAATATCTCTGCACAATATGCAGCTTGCCGTAATGCTTTGTATGCAAAGGGCAAGAAGATTGAAATACTGGTCAACTTCCAGCCTAAGCTCCACTATATGATGGAGTGGTGGAAGCAGCTCTTTGGTGAGTCAGAGGGCAAGGATAACAAGGGTATATTCCCAGCTTCTGTTGACTTCACTACCGACCTTCACTCTATGGGCCAGTGGATTCAACAGGGCGAGCGCACCATCTACGAGACGGTTATCAGCATCGAGACTCCTAACCACAAGATGGAAGTACCTACCGACAAGGAGAACCTTGATGGATTGAACTTCTTGGCTGGCAAACGTGTTGACCAGGTCAACAAGATGGCTGAACTGGGTACACAGTTGGCCCATGTTGATGGTGGTGTGCCTAACATGCGTGTGAGCGTGCCTCAGCTTAATGAGTATTACCTGGGTCAGCTGATTTATTTCTTTGAGAAGGCTTGCGGCATCAGTGGTGGTGTGTTGGGTGTCAACACATTCAATCAGCCAGGTGTGGAGGCTTACAAGAAGAATATGTTCGCATTGCTCAACAAGCCTGGTTATGAGGCTGAGAGCAAGGCTATTCAGGCTAAGCTTGGCAAGTAATCTTTTCATTAAAGATTATTTACTGATATAAAAAACTGGCGTCCTGCATTTCGGTGCGGGACGCTTTTTTTATCTTTCATGAGGCTTGTATGGCTGGCTGCATTCTGGGCTGGCTGCATCTTTTGTGAAACAAGGCACGGATATTAGCGCAAAACATTGTATTTTTACATAAAATTTGAATGTCATTATGTTTAAATATCTCAGTTCACTGTTTTTTACGCTCGCTTTTTTCTGTTCCGCAACTTTTGCACAGAGTCCCAAAACGGTTGTGGTGACCGAACAGACCTTTAAGGTGGGTGCGCTGAAAGAGAAGTTGCTGCATTTTGAATTGGCCAAAGGTGATAAACTGATTCTCAACTTCATGGAAAAAGAAGGAAAGAAGATGAAATCGGTGGAGGTGCATGAATATCAGTCGGGACTTAAATTTTCAGATTATGAAATCTCAGAATTGAAGGACAAGATGATAGAAGTGCCCCAGACCTCGGCCTATACTTTCCGTTTCAAAAACTCTTCGCTGGCGGGGCGTGTCTGCTATGTCAAGATTGAGCGGGTGCCTGCGTCCGACAGTCTGTCCGACTTCCGAACCGACCAGTTATATACAGTCAGCATCGATACCACCTGGCGGAAGGAGAACCGAAAGGTGTTGCTGCGTACTGATACCACCTATCGCGAGTACAAGCAGAAGGTGCTGTCATTGTCCGATACCTCGTATGTGCCGTTGCTCAATAAGGAACTGAAGTTGAGCTCGCTGGCCAACTCGGTTACCCACATTCAGGGCAGAACCACCAACGTGAAGATTACCCTCCCTGTCAACACCTCTTATCCGAATGCCAAAAATCCGTATAAACAGTCGGAGGTGCTCAGCTGGTCCTACTGGATAGGAGTGGGTCCAGAGGCAAAGGTCAAATATGAGAAAGAGAACCAGATGGCTATAAATGTGATAGGAGTGGTCAGCTCGGTATTGCTCAACGACTATGCCGCTCTCATCAGAGGCGGACTGGAGTTGCTCAACGACAAGAATAGTGGCGACAATGTGGTCTATACTTTCGATAGGGTCTGTGCCAAGGATTCGTTCCGTACCTTCGATTCTGGCAATGTGACCTCCGCCGCCGGGGTGGAATCAAAGATGACGCAAGGCTCGTTTGTGCTGAGGCTGAAGAATGACAACTATATGACGAGCGTGGATGTGAATGTGCGTATGGTGGCCAAGGTGCTCAACAGAGAGTGGAAGGACCAGTTGGTTCGTACTCCCGTATTTACTCCGGTGTATGAACAGCGCGAGGTGCGAACGCCCTCCGTTTCGTATCGCCGTATCCCAGTCTCTTTCTGATTCTGACGGCTATAAAAAATAAGGTCTGCATCCTCATCGGTGCAGACCTTTTTCGTATATCAAGAGAGAAGAAAAATTTATTTTTTCTTTTTCTTTTTTCCCTGTTTGTTCTCGTTCTTTACGGCAGCAGCAGCTGCCTTTATCTTTTGGGCATCCAGCAGTTGCATATCACCCGCGTGAATTTCAATTTGTCCCCGGCTGAGTTCCCTCAAATCATCAAAAATCTTGACGTCGGTCACGCTGTCCTTGTTGAACAGTACATAGCTGCGTTTCATCTGGTTGGCAATCTGGAATACCAGCAAATCGCGTTCCTGCCCAGGCTCCATTTCTATGGCCTTTTCTATAATCTCCTGAATGTTGAATCCGTAATGGCGGAAACGGAAAGACTTTTGAGGATAAGGAATCTGTTTCGGGGCAGTCTGCAAGGCCTCTATTTTTACGGGTTGGTAGCCGTTGGGGTAGTCAATGTCAAGTTGGTATCCCGACATGAAGTAGAGGTGATCCCAAAGGGTGTGGTTAGGTATGTTTACCTCGCGCAGTTTCTCAATGGTGCTGATAATGCTGTAAGCGCAGCGGGTGCGTTCATCGCGGTCTTTGATTGACATGCAATAGTCCACCATATTCTGTATGTTACGGCCGTAACCCGGCAATGCCAGCTGTTTTTGTTCTGTATTATATTCGGGCAGCCGTCTGTCGCGGATTTCCTCTTGTGCGTTGTTCGTCATTTGTTAGCTTGTTGATTTGCTTCTGCTTATAACAGAATGCAATATGGATTGCAAATTTAGCAAATAATGGTCTGTTTTTTCCTTTTTCTACCGCTTTTTTTCGTCGTGGAAGGTTCCGTTTCTTTTTATGTACCGTTTCTCTTAAAAAAACTCCTCAAAGTCGTGAAAAAAACCATTTATTTTGTCGATATTCATAATTTTTTCTAAATTTGTATATAACAGTATTTAAAAACAAAAAATTAAGTTATGGCTAAAACTAGAGAAGAAATCGGCGCATTCGCTGGACCTATCTACGATGCATTGAAAGATGGTAAAAAATTGTCAAAAGCAGATTTGAAGAAGGCAAGCAAACTCAGTGACGAGGATTTGAGTCTTGGACTGGGCTGGTTGTTCTGCGAGGATAAGATTTATGAAGAGACAGAAACCATCAAGAAAAAAGCAGTAGACGTCATTGGTTGGAAGTGATTCCTTTTTTGATTGTCTCTGACAACGAAAATTAGCGGAGGGTGTATCCTTCCGCTTTTTTTATGTCCTCTTTTTGCTTATATTTGTCAATGGTCTTTCATAAAATTTGAAAAGATGAATAAACTTATAAATGTTTTCTCTATTTTGGCTCTGGTGGGCTTTTCTTTTTCTTCCTGTGTCAGCAGCAAGAAGTATGCTGATATGAAAAACAAGTATGATGAATGTTCGCAAAGGGCTGATCATAATTTTTATCTGTCGGAGCGCAAGGAGGCTGATTTGGATTCGGCTAATGCTGCATTGAAACGTCAGGTGGCCGACATGGCCAAGGATACCGTTGACCAGTCGCTGCGTATGCACCAGATAACTATGGAGAACAATTCACTGCGGGGCATCAACGATGGCCTTTCGGCTCAGCTGAAGGCATCGCACAACGAGGCCCAGACCAAGGCGCTGCTTGCCGATTTCCAAAAGATACAGGAGCAACTGCAGGCCCGTGAGGATACTTTGCAGGTGGCCGAGAAAACGTTGAAGGCGAAAGAAAAAAAGGTGAATGAACTGAGTTCCATTATTGACAAGCAAAATCAAACCATGCAGAATCTGCGTCAGCGGGTGGCCGATGCGCTTAAAGGTTTTGAGGGCAACGGTCTGGTGGTAGTCAATAAGAATGGAAAGGTTTACGTGTCGATGGATGAAAAGCTGTTGTTCCAGTCGGGCAAATGGGATGTGGATGCCAAGGCTGATTCCGCACTCTCCAAGATTTCCGCTTTTCTGGCAGCCAACAAGGATATTCAGGTGGTGATAGAGGGGCACACTGATGACCTTCCCTTCAAGGGAAATGGCAATGTGACAGATAACTGGGACCTGAGTGCCAAACGTGCAACCGCCATTGTGAGGGCATTGCTCAAGAATGGCAACATTGACCCTGCGCGCATCTCTGCATCCGGACGTGCCGAGTTTGACCCTCTTGACAAATCCAAGACCAAAGAGGCTCGCCAGCGAAATCGGCGTACCGAAATTATACTCAGCCCCAATATGGATGAATTGTTTAATGTGATTAACGGGAAATAGCCATATCTCTTTTGTTCATGAAGTTCCGTACAGAAATAAATGTGGAGAGGGCTCCTTTTGACCTCTCTTATGCTGACGCCCTTTTTTTTATAGGGTCTTGCTTCTCTTCCTCCATTGGGGACCGTCTGTCCCGTCTCAAGTTCCCCGTGATGATAAATCCCACGGGAGTGCTTTACAATCCCGCTTCCATTTGCGGGTTGCTTGGCAGATTTCAGACCAAGGAGCATTTCCAGCCGTCCGATACATTCTGTCAAGATGGGGTCTGGAATAGTTTTTCGCTGCATGGCTGCTTTTCGGCCACTTCGCAGGAGGCCTTGCTCGATAGTGCCAATAGGGCAGTGGATGAGGCCCACGATTTTCTGGAGAAGACCTCGTGTCTGTTCATTACGCTGGGTACCGCCTGGATTTACAGATTGCGTCAGTCGGGTGCCGTTGTGGCCAATTGCCACAAGGTGCCTTCAACTCAGTTTGAACGTGAGCGGCTCAGTGTGGATGAGGTGGTGGAGTTGTTTATCCCCGTTATACAGACCATGGTGGATGCACACCCCCGTCTGCGTGTCATATTCACAGTCAGTCCAATCCGTCATTGGAAAGACGGGGCTCACGGCAATCAGCTGAGCAAGGCGACTTTGTTGCTGGCTGTAGACCATTTGTGTTCCTTGTTCCCCGATTCGGTCTCTTATTTTCCTTCTTATGAATTGCTGATGGACGATTTGCGCGATTACCGCTTTTATGCCGACGACTTGCTGCATCCCAGTCAGGCGGCGGTCGATTTTATTTTCTCACATTTGCAGCAGACGTATATGTCGGCCGATACACAAAGGTTGTGCGATTCAGTGGGCGCATTGGTTGCGGCCGCCTCGCATCGCCCATTCAATCCGTCCAGTTTTGATTATAAGCGTTTTTGCAGTTCCAATCTTCATCTTATTGACGAATTGCAGCGTAAGATACCCAATGTCGATTTTTCAGTGGAGAAAAAGTTGTTCAATTCTTGCGGAGGAGGATTGAATGACGGTAAACCAGCTGCAACCTGAATCTGTGTCTGTCGCTCGTTGAGGATCTTGCTGTTCAGTCGTCCAGTTCAAGCAGCCCTTCGGGCAATTCCATTTTTATTATTTTCTGCTCATCGTCAATCTCCACTATATAGTCGTCGCTGGCAGGTATTATCAAGTCGGAGCCGTTGGGCTTGACCACGCAGAATAGGATGTTGGCGGTGCTGTCGTCCACTGCGTCAATGGTGCCGAGGGGGGTGCCATCGGTTTGCTGTATGGTGTAGCCTACATAATAGTCGATATTGTCGCCCATATTGTCGCCCTCATTGCGTTGTGCATAGTCATCGGGCAGCTGTTTGCGCTCCATATAGACGCTGCACCCGCATAACTCGTCGGCCTGCAGTGTCGAATCTATCCGTTTGAATTTTACAAATGCGGTCTCATCGCTTTTGAAACGGTATTCCTCCAGAAAGAAGGGAACCAGAATGCCGTCCACTTCACATATAAGGTATTCTGTTTCAATATCGTCAAATACGCCATTTGTTACCTCCATGGTCAGCTCGCCCTTCAGTCCGTGAGCCTTAACAATCCGTCCTATCGGCAGCACATCTTCTTTTTTTATCATATCGCACTTTGTGTTTGGTGCAAAAATAACAAAAAAATGGCTGGCAGAAGTCAATCTGTCAGCCATTCTTTCATTAGTGAGCGGCAATCAGTCAGATGCCGCTATTGTCATCTATATTCATTTCGTGTTTGAGCGCATTGTCAGATGCTCTTTTCAATGTTCCACACAAAGGCTCTCAGTCCCAGCTGTTCACGGTCGATGTCCATGGCATGCAAATCGTTCAGTATGGGTTCCACTTCAATGTCGTGAACCACAGCAATGATGGCCGAGCAGAGTGAAGGCCAGGCATGACTGCCAAAGTGAGGGTCGCCACTCTTGCTGCCTCGTCCCTGTACTTGCTCCATGTAGGTGAAGCCTCGGCATCCGTGATGGTCAAGCGTGTAGACCACCTTGTCGTAGAATGCCTGGTCGAAAGTTATTAGTATTGATTTCATCTTTTTTCTTTTTTATGTCTGCGGTTTTCAGTCGTTTGGACTATTTACCATTCAGCAACTCTGATTTTTTTCTTCGTTTTTCCTCTTTCCTGCGTTGGTGAGCCATACCGTTACCTGCGAACATACAGTAAACCACAGGCACGAACACCAGAGTCAGTATGGTGGAAACCGTCAGACCGCCGATTACGGCGACACCCATAGGCCGCCACATCTCAGAGCCTTGTCCCGTTCCTATGGCCATAGGCACCATACCCAAAATGGTGGTGAGAGTAGTCATGACCACTGGTCGCAGACGTGATTTACCGCCATTCACCACGGCACTGATTACGGACATACCTCGTTCCCTGTTCAGGTTGATGTAGTCCACGAGCACAATACCGTTCTTCACCACAATACCAATCAGCATGATGGCTCCAATCATGGACATCACATTCAGCGTTTCGCCGCTTATCAGCAATCCAATCAGCACACCCGAGAGGGCGAAGGTCAAGGTCATCATGTTGATGAATGGGTAGGTCAGCGACTCAAACTCGGCGGCCATCACCACAAACACAAGTATGATAATCAGTCCACCCAGTGTAGCCAAATCGCTGAATGAGTCTTGCTGGTCCTCGTAGCTACCTGATAGCTGGATGGTGACACCGTTAGGCAAGTCCATTTTGTCAATCTGCTTGTTGGCATCGTTCACCACATCGCCCATGGCGCGTCCTGCAATCACAGCGCTGACGGTATTGACACGTTCACGGTCTTTACGCTCAATGGTTGGTGGGTTGCTGCTTTCTACCACATCACCCACTTCTTTCACGCGGACACCCTGTCCGGCAGCGTTGTAGAGCATGATGTTCTCGATGTCGTCAATGGTGCGGCGGTTTTCGGGCGCATACATCACCTTGATATCGTACTCGTCACCATCCTCACGGAAGTAAGAGGCTGTGCTGCCGTTTATACGGTTGCGGAGAGCCGTGGCGGCAGTGGTCAGGTTGAGTCCGTGCAGTGCCAGTTTCTCACGGTCAAAGTTTACGTGATATTCTGGCTGATAGTCAGAACGGCTGATGCGGACCTCGCCACATCCCTTGATGTTCAGCAGTGTGCGTTTCAACTGTTGGGCCACGCTGTCTGTTTCGGTAAAGTCGTAACCATAGATTTCAAAATCGACGGTTGACTGTCCGCCCATGCCAGAGTTGCCGCCGCCTAACATTACCTGCGATTTCTTGATGTCAGGATAATCTTTAAGGTCGGTACGCATCATGTCGCACACAGTGCTCAAGTCCTTGTTGCCTCCGTGTGCAGGTCGGTCTGCCACATTATACAGGGTGATGTTGAAGGTGATGATGTGCGAACCGTTGTCCTGCAGGGTAGCAAAAGTATTGTCGGTGCTGGCTTGTCCCACACGGAAGTTGCAGATTTTCATTTCTGGGAATTCCTTGGTCCAGCGGTGATACAATTGCATGGCCAGCGTCTTTGACGTCTCTGTGCTCGTGCCGTTTGGCAATTCAATCTTTACCTGGACACGTCCGTTATCGTTGGTAGGGAAGAACTCGGTACCAATGAATTTGCTGAGGAACAGTGAAGCTACAAAGAAGAGCACGCAGCCCATCAGCACTTTCACACGGTTGTGTACGGCCAAATCCAGAATCTTGGCATAGAACACATCAAATTTGTCCAGCCCTTTTTTGATTGGGCTATACAGTATGGTGTATAGCTTGCTGTCAGTGGTCTCCCGTTTCAGCAGTTTGGCGCAAAGCATAGGCGTTAGTGCCAAGGCGCAGATGATGGACACAATCATGATGATGCTCACCATCCATCCCAACTCGCGGAACAGCACACCAGTCATACCAGTAACCATGGTAAGAGGCAGGAACACGGCCAGCAGCGTCAGTGTGGAGGCCACCACAGAGAGGGCCACCTCGTTGGTGCCGTGCACCGCCGCCTGCGCAGGGTCGGAACCTCGTTCTATGTGTTTCGTCACATTCTCCAGCACCACTATGGCATCATCCACCACCATACCCACGGCAATGGATAGGGACGACATGGATATGATGTTTAGCGAACTGCCCGTGGCATATAGGTAGATGAACGAGCCAATCAGAGAGAGTGGGATGGTGATCAGAATAATCATGGTGGCGCGCCATTTGCCAAGGAACACGAACACCACAATAGCCACAAAGATGAGGGCGTCGCGAATGGTGTCACTCAAGCTGGTGATGGTCTGGCGTATGTTGTCAGATGTATCAGCTATCACACCCAGTTTTACATCGCTCGGCAGCGATTTTTGCAGGTGAGGCATGGCAGCCGCCACCTTGTTGGCAATATCCACCGAGTTGGCTCCAGATTGTTTCTGTACAATAATCATGGCACCTTGCTGGCCGTTGTTGTAGGCTTCCTGTGTACGTTCCTCCACCGAGTCGTCCACACGGGCCACGTCGCGCAAGTGAACCAATGCGCCATTGTGGGTGCCCACTACCAGGTCTTCCATCTCTTTAGGGTCTTTAAACTCGCCCTCCACACGCAGTGTGTAGGTCTTGGTGCCCAAGTCGAAGGTACCTCCAGGTATGTTCCTGTTCTCGGCACCAACCAGGGCGGAGATGGTCTCTATTGACAGATTGTAGGCTTCCATCTTTTCAGGGTCCACATAGACGTGTATCTCACGTTTAGGGGCACCGATAATGGAGACTGTACCCACACCATCGACACGGGCCAGCGGGTTGGCCACATTCTCATCCAGTATCTTGTAGAGTGCAGGCATGCTTTGTCCTGCCTGTGCCGACAGCATCATGATAGGAATCATGTCGGTACTGAACTTGAAGATGATAGGGGTGGATGCCTCATCAGGTAACGATGACGACACCATGTCGAGTTTGTCTCGCACATTGTTTGTCAGTACGTCGATGTTGTATCCGTATTCAAATTCAAGAGTCACGATTGACACATTTTCCTTAGATTGGGAGGTGATGTGCTTGAGGTGTTCCACTGAGTTCAACGTGTTCTCCAGTGGTCGTGTCACATTCTGCTCAATATCGCTTGCGCTGGCACCGGAATACGATGTGATAACCATGATGGTATTGGTATCGATATCCGGGTACAAGTCGATAGGCAGTTTCAGCAGTGAGAACACACCAAGAATGACCACTGCAAAGAAGCAGAGGGAGGTCATTATCGGTCGCTTTACCGCGCTTTCATATATACTCATATACAGTATTCTTTATTATTGATTGATACTTCTGTTATTTGTCGCCAACTACCTTTACGGCCATGCCGTCGGTCAGTTTTGATGCGCCTGATGTCACAACATAGGCACCGTCAGGCACTCCGCTTATTATCTCGTAGCGGTCGCCAACCAGACGTCCCAGTTCCACTTTGCTGTAGCTTACGGTACCGTCTTTGTAGATGTAGACGAAATGGTCGCCCGAGCCCATCTGTTTCTGAATGGCCACGTCAGGTACCAGCACGTGTTTGGCATTTCCCAGATTGAGAGTGGCGCGTGCAAACATTCCTGGACGTACTTTGCGGTTGCCGTTGGCAATGGTTATTTCTACCGGGAAGGTGCGTGTGGTGGCATCCATGGTAGGATATATCAGAGATACCTTTCCGTTGAAGGTCTCGCCAGAATATACATCCACTTTCACCTTGACGTTCATGCCCATCTTCACTTGTGCAAAGTTCTCTTCCGATACATTTACCACGATTTTGACGGGTTGAATGTCGTTGATGGTTACGATAGGGTCTCCTCCCTTATACAAGTCTCCGCTGTCGTAGTTGCGGGCTGTTACCACACCGCTGATAGGCGCTTTCAGATTGACATTGGTAAGCAGATTGTTATAGGTCTCGCGGGTGACGTCGAGCTGTACTTTTAGCTGGTCTACAGCCTGTTGAGAAGCGCCTCCTGCCTTGCTCAGAGCCAGGGTTCGCTTGTAGTCAGCCTCGCAGTTAGCCAGCTGAGTCTTGGTTTGCAGCAGCGAGGTGGGGTCCATCTTTACCAGCAGTTGTCCCTTGCTCACATAGTGTCCAACCTCGGTGTATATCTTCTGTATACGGCCTGGACTTTGTGAGGCAATGTCGTTTTTGGCGTTGGCCTTTACGGTGGCGGTCAGCTCGGTTATCTGTTCCACATTTTCTGATCTGGCAGTGTCGAGGGTTACCATAGGGGTCTCCTCTTTCTGTTTTCCAGTGTCAGCTTTGGCATCCTTGCTTTTTCCGCCGCAGGCGCTCATCATCAATAATAGGGCGGCACTCATGGCGGCACCTGTTAATAGATTGATTGTTTTCATTTGTTCTCTTATTTTTGTTTTCTATTTGTCAATTAACCAATACTTACTGCACATACGATTTGTAAGCGTTTCCCAATACCTTGTCAACAGCATCTTTAGCGGTGATGTAGTTGTAGATGGCTTGCAGGTAGCTCAGTTTTGCCTGAGTCACCGAGGTCTGTGCGTTGGTGAGCTCAAGTGTTGTTCCAGCTCCCACCTCGTATCTCTTTTTCGATATCTCCAGTCCTTTTTCGGCCGATTTTACGGCTGCCTTGGTGGCATCAATGGTCTGAATGGCCACGCGCAGGCTGTTGATGTTTGCTTGCAGTCCCAGTTTCAGTTGCCGTTTGGTGTCGTCCATGGTGAACTTCATCTCGTTGTAGGCCACTTCGTCCTCTTTCTGTTTGTAGTAGCGTTTTCCTCCTTGGAATATTGGGAAGTTCAGCGTGATGCCTACCGTGCTGTAGGGGTTCCAGGTGTAGTCAGCCATTTTCAGGTCGTCAGACATGGCCATCCACTCATACATGAAAGAGAGAGAAAGGGTAGGATACCATTGCATTTTTGTCATTTTCAGCTGCTTCTCCAGCAGGCGGGTGTTGACTTCCAGCTGACGAACGGTAGGGTTGTCGCTCAGAGTGGTGTCGATGTCGCTCAGTTTCACATCATCGAACATCGTCTTTTCGTAATCTTCCAGTGACCCGTCAACGGTTATTGGATATTGGTCGGGCATACCCATCAATATTTTCAGTTGCAGGGTTGCCAGGTCTATACCGTTTTTTGCGGAAATCATGTTGGGCTCAATCTGTTTCACCTGCACGCTGGTCTGTATGGTGTCATACTCCGAGGTCATGCCCTGCTCAAACCGTTTGCGGGTAATCCGCAGGTTCTCGTTGGCTGTGCTGTAGCTTTCCTTCAGTACCTTGTAGGAGTCCTTGGCGTTTAGCAGCTGGTAGTAGGCCTCAGTGATGGTCGATACCATGTTTATTTTGGTTTGTCTGGCCGATTCTCTTTTAGCGTTGATGCTCTCCTCTGTAAGTTTAAGAGAGGCCCACAAGGGAGCGTTGATGAGAGGCATACCGGCTTGGAATCCGAAAGCCCAGTTCTCGCTGCTGCCCACCTCAAATTCTTTGCCCATCATTTGCATTTTCTGCTTCTCTATGGTGTGGCTGTAGCTGCCCACGAGATTTAGTGATGGGTACAGATTGCCCAGGTTCTCCTTTTGTGCGTAGTTGGTTTTCTGCACTTCCATGCTGTCAACCACAATGGTGGGGTTCTGGTCCATTGCCACTTTTATGGCTTGGTCCAGCGTCAGATGTATGGTGTCGCCCGCCTGAGTCCTCAGAGAGTCATTTTGAGCGTAGGCAGGAATGCCGAGGCTTGCGGCCATCATCATCAGTCCGATGCTGATTTGTTTGTTCTTATTCATTGTTCTCTTTTTGTTGTTTTCGTTATTTAATCTTTCTGTTTTTCTTCAGTCGTGAATTTGTCTATTATTTCCATTCCCTTGGGGGTTGCTATTCCTCTGATGAAAGTGAGCACCATCACATGGTGAACTTTCAGAAAAGCGTTGTCTGCCTTCATCTGTTCCATCACCTTCTTGAACATGATGCTCATCTCGCTGTCGAACATCACGCTCATGATGGTGGTGTCCAAGTCAGGCCTGATTACGCCCTCGGCAATGCCCTGTTCCAGCTCTTCTTTTCTCCGTTGCAGTCTTATTTTCTGCTTCTCGTGAAAATAGTCGTCTGTTTCGGTGGACACGAGTCTCAGGTCCTCAAAGAATTTCGGGTTGACGTTTTTGATGTCGTTCTCGCTTGCTCTGAAAACCATCATCAGTTGTTCCATAATGTTATTCGACCCTCCTTTTATTTCACCGTATTTTTGGTCAATAAGGGAGTCCATGTATTTCAAACATTCGTAGACCAATGTTTTTTTATCGTCGAAATGCTCGTAAATAGTACGCTTAGACATTCCGAGATGCTCGGCAATTTCGTCCATGGTGATGCTCTTTATTCCCTCTTTAATAAAGAGAGAACTGGCACCTTCCAGTATTCTTTGTTTTGCGTCTTTGCTCATTGTCTTCTGATTTTGAAACAAAGATATCGCAAAACTTATAAAACTCAAAAAGTTTTCTTGGTTTTAACTATGTTGGCCCATTTTTCTTCATTTGTTCCTTTTTACACCTAGGTGTAATGCGTTGATAATCATTTAACTTAGCAGCCGTTACAAAGATACGGATAAAACTGTAAAAACTAAAATGGTTTGTATCGTTTAACACAGCTATTTATGTCATTATGAAATGCTGTTTGATATATTTTTTTCGGGCTTCAGTCTAAAAAATATGGATTGGTCTGTTCTCATATTGCTAAAAATGAAAATAATGAGGGCTTAAATGGAGAAAGAAAACGGCGGATTTTATGGCGTATTGTATGTGCCAATTGTTTCTTAAGTCTTGTCTATTGTCAATGCTGGCAAAACTTTTCTGATTGCGGATAACAATTACTCTTTTTTGAATTATCCAACTTTATTTTGTCTTGATTCTGTTCCTTCTTTATTATAA
>OBMA010000469.1_pt1 | contig 23955 bp, 13 predicted proteins | sample 1539141 | NCBI WGS metagenome assembly OBMA01 (sample SAMEA3991484, study PRJEB22521) | metagenome | biome: anthropogenic terrestrial biome; feature: sewage plant; material: raw primary sludge | place: Sweden | collected 2012-09-26
AATTGTATGGGTAAGTATTGCAATCACTATTGTAATTGGTATTGGTGGATTACTTTACAAGACTATTATGGATAAGGGTAATCAAATCACTAGTGACATTAACAACGCTGATACTAAAGTCATTCAAAATAAACCAAACCGTTAAAATAGAATAAAAAAGAAAAAGTAAGTTTTAAAAACAACTTACTTTTTTTTATTTATTAATTAAGGTTCCAAGATAATAAATTAACCCCAATAGATAAAATTTCTTTCATTATTGAATTTAAGCCATCATCAGTTTGAACACGATTATCTAGGGGAACAAATCTTTCGGAAATTTGGAAAACTAAACCTCTTGCTCTTGTATGAGAATAATCTTTATAATTAGGAACTAAAGCGCCTGTAAATTTCTTTTGGAACCCATCTGCTAATAACAATAGTTTATGGGCAACTAACTTTCTTCGTTCATCAGACAATTCATAAGAATATTTAATTTCCATATCTTTCACAAACATATAGAAATTAATTAAACAAAAGTTTTTATCTTTATCTTGAGTCATAACAGTTTTTGGTGGTTCGTCAACTGGAGCAAATTCAATATTATTAAAAGATTGCTCTACAGATTTTTGAATTAATTCATTTGTCCAGTTTTCTGGTATTTTATCTTCAATAAGCGTTGCCTCTGGAGAAATAATCCATTTTTTATTTGACCAATCTAGGATTCCTCCTACAATTTTAATAGTCGTTTCTTTTGCGTGTTCTGGGGTATCTCTTAATTCTATAATACTTTTTTCATATTCTTCTTTTGGAAGTTTCTTTTTGTTCTTACGTTTTTGTTCAAATAATAAAGATACCATTTGTTTATCATCAGCGAATTTCTGTAAGGTTTTTCCCAAAGAAGAATTGACAGGGAAATATCCTCCGAAAGGATGGTCTAATCCTGTTACATAAATTTCAATCTTTGCGACATCTTGGTTTTTTCTATTGTTGACAACTTCTGGAACACCCGTACAAGCTGTTAACCAAACATCTCCCTCAACTCCTTCAACAGCGATACCTCTAATTCCAACTTCTTTTAAAGCCATTATTAAACCTCTTTATTTTTATTTTTTTCTACTATAAATATTCCATAAAAATGGGTTAAACCGTTGATTTTAATTGATTTTAAACAAAAAAGTTAAGTTCATAAACTTAACTTTTTGCTATTTTTTGGAAGCCGTCAGAGCTTTGTAAACCATTAGAAATTTTTTCTATAATAAGCCAGGATTTATCTAAAATCCATTGAATGGCTGCCCCCAAATCCCAATTATGATAGGATAAAAATGCTACTAAAATTCCCGCCATAATAAAGAATACAATGATTTCTTTAATATAAGCCAAAATGCCTTTTTTCTTATTCATAAAATTTTATCTCTCTTTCTAGTTTAGTTAAAAAATAATAGCACCAAACAAATAATAATTATAGTGACAAACAAAGGAAAAATAAACATTTTTTCTAAGCTACTACCAGCATGGATTTTCATAATTCTATGATTAAACCATCTTTTTCCTTTGAAAGGTATAGGAAATAGCAGTGGAACACCTTTTACTGTCATAGCATCTCCTATTATATGGAAAATATAACCCAATGAAATTGAAATAGGTATCCAAGAATAATCATTATTAAAATATATCAAAACCGATGATATAATTATTCCTAATAAAGATAGCGATAATTTCCCTAATATAGAATTTTTAGATTTTTTAACAAAAGAATTAAATAAAGCTGACATTGCTAACTGAATAGTAAAAAACACCCAAACAAATGCAAATAAATCATTTAATTTTTCTATTGTAAATATTTTTATTGGCAAATTCATTTCTAAATTCAAACTTAATTTAATTATTATTCCCAATATAATACCAGCTAATATAGTATGCCAAAATCCTCTATGTGGATTTGAATTAGAATCATCATATTTAGATTTTGTTAAACTATACACAATTTCCGCTATTGCTCGCATTACATTGGAAACTAATTTACCAAAAATACCTAATACTGACATTGCAGTAGATGTTGTGTTATCTAAATCTGGAATAAGTGCGGCACCAGCAATAACAATAGATGAAACAACTAGAATAGGCAAACTATTAGAAATTCCTAGACTTATTAGAAAATCTTTAAAAAACAATGCTAATAAAAGATAAAAAGCAATAGCTGAAACAGCATGGGTAGGTCCCATAAATCCATCTTCGTTTTGTATTCTTTTTTTTATATTCATAAAACTCTTTCTATCTATTTCTTTATTAAAATATCAATCACCTTAAAATGATTTCCATACCAGAATTCACGTTCTTATTTAAAAGAAAAAACGCTGATTTTGAGCGTTTTTTTCTTTTGTGAACAAATCATCATCTGAAAGGAAAATTCTAGGAAAATTGATTTATTTCACGTAAAAAATAATTATAAAATCAATTTTTTTTTATTTTTTATATTTAATTTTTGGTAAATTTTTAGAACCAGTTCTTGCTCTATCTGTTATCTTAGGAATCTTTACTTCTTTATCATTATCATCAAATAGTTTTTCTTCTGTATCAATAACTTCCATTAATTCCATGGTTTCACCTTTAGCAGGTTTGTGTAACAAAGAACCTTTAACATTTCTGTTAGTAGAAGGAACAGACTCTAATTCTGTAGATTTCAGAGAGGTGCTTCCTTGAGTGATGATAATTTTATCAGCATCTTCAATTACTTTCGCTGATACAACTAAATCATTTACTTTCATACCTGCTATCAAGCCAGAGCCAGAATTACTTTCTCTAATTTGAGAAACAGGGAAGCGAGCTAACATTCCATCTTTTGCAAATACTAATATATCATTATTAAAGTCTTTTTCTTTTAAGACCTTTGCATAAATAATTTCTTCGCCCACAATTAATTTAACAAAATTATCATATTTAACATTTTTAAATATATTAACATTTCCAAAATTAGTAACTACTAAAATCTTATCTTCTTGTGTCAAATCTGGTAAAATAAGTTTTGTTTTATCTTCATTAATTCCGACAACAGAAAGATTAGTTTCTTGGTCAAGAAGAATAGAGTCAACATTGATTTCAATAAATTTACCATTATATTGCAGAGCTTGAATTTTTCCTTGAGTTGTTGAAATAAATTCATTTTTAGCTAATGGTTTATTATCTTCGATTAATGATTTAGAAATAGTATTTGTTTTTGGATTAAAAATGATTTTACATTCAACATCTTTATTAAGAAGTTTTTCTGTTTTTTTAGCTTGTTTTTCTGCTTCTTCTAATTCGGAAGTTGAAGTATCACTAATTTTAGTAAGTCTTTCATCCCCAATAACTTTCTTAGTTTGTTGCAATTCAGCAATCATAGCTTTTAATTGTTCATTTTCATTATTTAGGATAATTTCTAATTTTTCTAATTCTTCTTCTAAATTTTTAATTCTTAATTGAAGACTATTTTTATCTTTTTTGGTCAATTGTTGCAAACGCATTTCTAAAATAGACTTTGCAGAAATTTCATCTATTTTAAAGTGTTTCATTAGTTTTTCTTTTGCTATTTCATCATCATCAGATTTGCGAATAATAGAAATAGCTTTGTCTACATCTAAAAGAACTTTTGCTAAACCAGTTGCTTTAATTAAGTCTATTTTAATAGCAGAAACTCTATGATTAGTTTTTCTAAGGAAACATTCTTTTCTAAATTCTATAAAAGAATCTAGTAATTCAAACATACTAGCTTTTTTAGGAACACCATCAAGTAATTTTGTATTATTTACAGAAAATCTTGTTTCTAAACTTGTCTCTTTAAACAATTCTTGTAAAACTAATTGAGGATTTGCCCCTGCTTTTACATATAATACAAAATTAACACCAGAATCCATGTCTGTTAGATTTTTGTATTCTGTTATATCTGTTAATTTATTTTTAGCCCAAGCTTTTGTAATGTTTTGTTGGACTTTTTCTGGAGAAATTTGATAAGGGAGACTACTAAATTTAATAGCATGACGACCTCGTGGCAAACTTTCGATAGTATAATCACCACGAATTATAAACTTACCCTCTCCTGTTTCATAATACTCTTTTATTCCATCATTCCCTAATAATACACCACCAGTAGGGAAGTCAGGTCCTTTCATAATAGAAAGTAATTTCTTCGTAGTATTAAGATTACCTTTCATTCTTTCTATAACAGCGTTCATAACTTCTGTTGGATTATGAGGCATCATATTTGTTGCATACCCAACAGCGATACCCTGTCCACCGTTAATAATGTCAAAAGGCCATTTTACTGGAAGCTGACTTGGGATTTCTTTTCCCGCTTCGTTAGAATAATTTGGTATCATAAAAGCGGCTTTATTTTTTACATCTTCTAACAAATGTTCACCAGCTTCAGATAATTTAATTTCATAATATCTGTCTGCGGCTGGTTTGTCACCCATTTCTGTTCCTACAGAACCTTCTACTTCAATTAAACGAACACGTGCTGTGTACCATTGTCCTAATTTAGAAATAGCTCCTGATACAGAAGCTGGTCCATGTGGGTGATAATCACCAATTGTTCTACCATAAACAGTATTTGCTTTCTTAGTTCCTCCATTATGCTTTAATCCCATTACCCATAGAGTCCACAAGCCTCTTCTTTGAACAGGCTTTAACCCATCAGGACCAACTAATGCTCTATCTTGAATTACATAATGAGCATAAGGAAGATAATTGTCATTCATAAACTCTTTTATTGTAGAGATTCTAATACTATCTGCTACTTTATCAAAGTTTACTGGACTTTTTATTTGATTTTTTCTAGCCACCAAATAATTCCTTTCTTCAATTTACAATTTCTTAAAATAATATCTCTAGGAAGCTATAGGAGCTTCGTGGTGCGATTTTAGGACAGATTTAATATAAATACACACCTTGTTCTTAAAATGCAACCAGAAAGGATCTATAGCGTTTAAAAATATTTGATTTTTCTTTAAATATTCCGAAGGAGGAAGATAACTTGTTGGTTATCTTCCTTCTAGTTTGTTATCAATATCATTAATTAATCTTAAATAATTTACTTTTCTTTTTTGTAAAAATTCATAATCTTTCCATTCTCCTTGGACTTCTCTCAATTTATTTTTAAAAAACAATTCTTGTTCTGAATAAGAAACTTTTAATCTAACATTTCTGTGCCATTTTTTACCTTCACTATCAACATGAATCTGGCTTAAAGAAGTTAGTAAATTATCCCCAGGTGCAGGAACCCCCATTTTAACACATTCTTCTTTTGATAAATTAATTCTATCAACAACTTTATTAGTTCCAACTTCTTTTAATAAAATATTTGTAGCAAGCACATCTGGGTTACTTATTTTTGATAAATCTACATTGTCATCAAATACATTTTCTATCCCGCCATAATCGACTGGTTTTAAACCTCTTAATCGTCTTTTTATGTTTCGAGTAAACAACCCATAATGAGTTTTTAAATAATTTTCTTCAGCAGGTTTAACAATAGCATTATCTCGTAAATATTTGTAAACTTCTGGATCCACTGGTTCGTTAGGGTCTGCATATAAATAATCACCTGTACTTTCCCCTTTTGCCCAATAAGAAGCTCCTCTCTTCTGATAATCTTCATATCTTTGAAGCCATTTTACACATTCACTTTTATGAGCTTCAAATTCATTTAATCTTTCATCAAAATATTTTAATTCTTCTTGTATATGAGATTTGACACGTTCTAATTCAACATTTGGTTGATTATCAATAGTCCTTTTTTTTAGTCTTTCATAATCTTGATTAGTATTTACAAACCATGGTTGTCCTTCTCTTATATCAATAGCATTATTTCTTTTTTCGTTAATAGTATCAGAATAAATTAAAGCTTCTTCTTTAGTGGGAAAATGTTCTGATTCTGAACCAAATGGACAAAAGTATTTGGCATGACAAGGAGAAGGTGTTCCATTTAACCCTATATGATATTTACCTTCCATTTTGTTGCTCTCTTTCATTTTGTTATAAAAAATATCTAATATTAAACAAAAAAGAAAGAATATATATTCTTTCTTTTTATTTTTATTCATAGGTGAAGTTAGTAACATCAATAGATTTTGAAAATTCTTCAATTTGATTGTCGTCAGTAGTAATATAATCTTTATACCAATTTACCCATGCTTCTTTAATCATTTCTGAAAAATCTTTATTACTTGAATTACCTTGTTTAATATCTTGTAAAGCTTTTAAGTCTATATAATTATCTAAGAATTCTGGAATATTGGGTTCTTTAAACCTAATACTTCTTCCTTCATTCATAGCTTTACTTCTTTGTTCTTTTATAAACTTAGAATCATTGATTGCTTTTGCCATAGATTGTTTAGCAAGTTTATTAATTTTTTCAAGATTTATGTCTTTATCTTCTCTATTTACACCAGCCTGAATAATCTCTTTGTATCCAATTTGATTGTTTCCTTTTATCTCATTACCTTTGTATAGTAATGTAACATTTTTTGGAGCAGAAACCTCTTCATTTTCATGAGAATTATCAAAAGTAACTTGTTCATGATTGTCTTCCCATGTGAAGTCTCTTTCTTCACAAGTTTGACAATAATAATTACCCATTTCATCTTTGTAGGCTGTTTCCTCTTCTTTTAGTAATATTCCACAATGCTTACAAATGTGTTGTCCATATTTTTCGTGAGGATTAAATACATTATTCTTTCCTTTTCCTATATTTTTACGTTTACTTTCGTATATACTATTAGCTCTACGGCCTGTTTCTGTAGTCGCTAATTGAGACCTAATGTAAGAAGAAGCACCAGATTTAGCGGCTTCTCTTGCCTCTTTTCCTTCAGCTCCTAAAGATTTTGCACCAAGATAACCAGATCCATAAGTTAAACCTAACTTACCTGCTTTATTTGCACTTCGTCCCATAAATTGTAAACTTTTCTTGAATCCATCAAAGTTTATAGTTCCAAGATTTACTCTTCCTATAGTATTTAGAATTTCATCTTGTTTCTTAATTAAAACAGCACTAATAATTCCCATATAAACAAGAACTTGTATCAATCCTATTTCGTTAACCATATCCATTAAATTGCTAGTAAACATAATAGATAAAACAACCAAGAATGAAGCTATAACTTTTTTGTATATTGTAGAAAGTAATAGTCCAAGATAATTCATAAGAATTTCCTTGCCTTTTCCACCCCAGAGACCTAATAGTAAAAATATAGGAGCAACCATTGTAACTAAAGTCAAACCAACACCGTAAACACCTGAAATAATAGATAATACTAATGGAGCTGTCAATCCTAACATAGCAAATGCTAGGGATAATAATGATTGAGTAATTCTATGGCCTTGTATATTTCCTGTCCAATATTTCCATTGTTCAAGAGGTTTGGATTCTACTTGTTCAACTATTGTGACTTCGCCAAATTCATCTCCACTTCCCCCGTCAGAAGTTCGTGTTCCAGTGCTTAATCCACCAGAGGAGAATGCTTTTTTAAATTTAGCTTCGTCAAAAGGAATGTTTTCTTTATTAAATACTTTATCCGCGGCTTTTCCGTCACTAACTTTTTCGTGTTTTTTAACATAAGCATAGTTGGGAATTTCATATGCACCCCAAGCTAAAGAAGCATCAGTAATATCTGTTAATCTAGCAAACTGAGCAAACGAATGTCTTTTTCCAGAGCCATCATAAGCAGGATTCCAACTTCCAGAAGCGATTGATTTAAGAACAAATGAACTCATTTTTTCTACATTTTCCCAATCATCACTTCCTAAAGGAGCGTATTTATAGTAAGGGTCAAATTGATAAATACCTCCTCCTCCAGGTGTATTACTTGTTCCCCCAGTATTGGGTTTTTTACCACTTTTAAGTGAACAAGGCATTCCTTGCCCGTAACAACCTTGGGCTCTTCCGACAATTTCAAATCCACCTTCTGAATTTACCCACCCTAAAATACCTGCGGCTGCCTTACCAGATAAACCTTTACTTACCCAAAAATCAAAAACAGCTTTAGCATTTTTATAGGCTTGTGTCCCTTCTTTTAGCCAGTTTCCACTTCCTGCGGCTCCACCACCACTACCAGAAGAAGAACTACTAGAAGAACCTCCACCTTCTCCATAAGCAATAACTTTTTCATCATAATTAGACAAAGCATCAACAATACGATACCAGTCTTTATCTAATCCATTTACATATGCAGACCAATTTCCGTCAACTGGAGTATGTAATCCACTTTGAACAGATAATTGTAACAAAGCCCAATTTGTTATTGTATTTTTGCCTAATTTAACTTTAGGTTCTCCAACCCATTTAGAATTTATGTTACTTAATTTATTAAGTTTGTTATAATCAGTATTCCATTGTCCTTTTACCCAAGGTTCAAAAACAAAATCTTTCCAAATTCTACAGCCTAGCATAGAACGCATACTATCTCCAGCGGAATTTAATAAAGTTTTAGAGTCTCTAATGCCTTCTAAACCTACAGTTGAATTACATAAATCATCCGAACCCTTGGAGGTAACAGTATGTCCCAATGTTGAAATTACTATTGTTTGGGCAAAAGTAGCTATTTTGTTTGGAATTGTTATAACATCTTTATACCCCATGAATATAAAGCTAAAAAGCATAACCCCTAATGGAATAGCAACACCTTCAATTAAAGATTGTCTATATTCTCTCTTTATAAGCCCTTTATATATTACATAGATAGCAGACAATATCATCATAATTCCAATAAATGGAATAAATAAGTTGTTGTATAAACTTGTAAATATACTATTTGTATCAGTTTCAGTAATTCCTAAAAAGTCTGCTATATCACCAAATGTCAAACCTATTAAAGCTAATGTTATTGCTACAAATATTTTTGTAATATTTAAGCTTATATTAGCCATTAAATTCTTAAATGATAACATATACTTATTCATAGCTGTTTGAGCAACTCTAGGGTCTTTTGAAGAACCTCTTTCAGAATAAGTAACTAATGGATCTTTTCTTCCTTTATAGAATTCCCCATAGTTAGAACTTTTTGTATTAGATTTTGCTGATTTACAAGCATCAATTGAGTAATACTTCCATTCTCCAATATACGAGCTATAAGATAATCCTCTAAAACCAAATTGGTCAAATGGGGATTTTGTAGATGCTTTTGCTTTATCTCCAAATTTATAACCAGAAATTTCCAGTATATTATTTATAGTATTTCCGCCTATTTCTGAAGTAGCTATAGCTGATTTACTAGACATTATATAAGGAAGAACCTCAGTTGACCTAACTTGTTGTAAGAAGCCCATGACATCTTTTGCATCTTCTCCCCAAGGAGCATCACACAACACCCATTCGGAAATGTCGGCCTTATTTATAGTGACAGTATTTCCTACTAATGAAATAGCAAGAGAAAGGAGACTTACTATCAGTAGAAAATAATATTTAATTTTTTTCATTAAAATCTCCTTATCTTACTCTTCATCTTTATCATTCAATTTCTTGAATTTGTTTACCAAATTAAGCATTTCAGTAGCAGAAGCAATTTTTTCTACACTTGCTTGTGTCTTTTTGTGTTTCTTTTTAACTAATTCTTTTCTACTAGGAAGTTTATGGTTAGGATCTTTTTCTTTCTTAAAAGGAATTCTAGATTTAGAAGTTTCTTCTATTGGTTCTTCTTCTATTATAGATTTTTTAAGTTTTTTAATATCTTGTTTTGTTGTAGGTTTTTCTATAATAACAGGATTAGCTGATTTAGACCTTTGTTTTACATCTGCAATAACCGATTTAGGAGAACTTAATATTTCTGTTGGAATTTTAACTTCCTCAACAGATTTTTGTCTTCTCTTAAACAAGGGTTTTCTTTCATTTTTAGATTTTTCTTCTATAATAGGAGAATCTCCTTTGCTTATAGAGTTTTCTCGTTTAACAGGTTGATTGAAAATTTCTTCTTTCTTTTCTTCCTTAATAGTAGCATTCTGTTGGAATTTAGGTTTTTCTAAATCTTTTAGTTGTTCAGAATTGGTTTTAACTTTTTCTATTATGATTTCAGGAGACTTGACAGCTTCTACAACTGGAATTTCTTTAAATTTAGGGTTCTCTAGACTTTTTTCTTCAACTGAATTTTGTCTAATTTTATCTAAAGAACTATTTTCTCTGACAGAAGAAATAACTTTTTGAACATTTTGATTAGCTATTTTTTCTTTAAAATTATCATCTAATTTTTCAATAACTTTTTCATAATATTTTTTAGGTGCTTCTTCTTTAGGAATCGTTGTCTTTTCTTCAACTTTTTCCCAATCTGTTGTTTCAACAGTTTCTATAATTTTATTAATTTTTGCTTCAGATAATTTGATTTCTTCTGGTTTAATATCATTTTCAACAGCAACAGTTATAAGATTTTCTATTACAATAGATTTTTTATCAGATTTAGACAAATCAGATTCTTTCTCTATTTGAATAATATTATTTTTCCCAATTTCTACTTCATCTTCTACATATTCTTTAATAACAGGAATTTCTGTGATAGAAATTTCTGGTTCATCAATCTCTTGCTTAGTAAAGGTTAATAATTCTTTTTGAGTATTAGTAAAAACATCATCAAGAATTTTTTGATAAGCAACTTCTGAAACAACAATATCAGCTTCTTCTTCTGTTAATTCATTAAACATATTTTTAGTATCTTTATTTAAGATAAATTCTTCTGAATCTCTTGAAACAATTGAGTCTACTTTATCAAATGCAGGAATTTCTTTTTCAATAATAATTTTCTGGTTAGAAATTAACTTAGTTAAATCATCTACTGTATTTTTATCAAAGTTTACTTGGACATTCTCTAAAACTTGTTTAGATGCTGACATATCAATAGCAGATTTTTTTGTGATTTCAATAGGTTCTTTTTCCAAGAAGATTTGTTCTTTTTCTGTTTTAGTAGAGTTATCAAAATTCAATAAGTTCTCTTGAATATCTCCTAAGACTTTTTCAGAAGCAGATTTTATACTTTTATTTCCCATTTCAGAATGAGATTTTTCATCCAAATCTGGCTCTTGACTGTTCCCAAAATAAGGTGATTCAGTAGAATTTTGACTATCCCATTCTTTTTGGCGATTGCCCGTTTTTTGTTTATAAATTAGAAGTGGGTCCCATTCGTCTTCAAGTTTCTCAAAGTAATCACGGTTATCTTCTTGTTCTTCTTGTTCTTCTTGTTCTTTTTGGCGGTTTACTTTGGCTTCAGAATATTTATCTTTTACATATTCTTCAGTAAGGACACCTATTTGACCTAATCTATCTAAATAATCTGGGTTAGTTAACACTTCATCATCATAAATAACTTCATCAACATAATCATCTTTAACTCTAAGGAGTTTGTCTGTATAAATTCTCACCTTTTTATTTACAGTTTCAAGAGCAAATTTAACATCTTCATCAGGATTAAAATCGGATAAGTTGTTTATATTATTCACAAAAGCATTAGAAGCTTCTTGAACAGTAACTTGAACTTTTACTTTTTTACCATTTTCATCTATTATCCATTTGTCTTGACCTACTGTAAATGATTTCAAAGCTTTAAAAATTTCTGGATCATCAGAAGTAAAATTGTTTCTTTGAATTTCATCTAATTTATTTTTTGCATTAGAGAAATGCAAATGTCTTTCTTTTGCTTTACTTAATTGACCTGAAGCAAGAATAACTCTATTCATTTGAGCTAAAAATTCTTCATCAAATCTATTATCTTTGAAGTTTGGATTTATAGTGCCATCTTCATTATATAATTTACTATTTAAATCTGACAAATCAAGTGTATGGTTTTCTTCATCAACAGGTATTTTTCTATCAACAGCCATTCCCAATAAACGGGAATATTCAGTTTGGAAAGTTCTTTGTTTCATATTTCTATCATCAAATGCATCTTTTTCACTTGCATTAATAAAGTTAGACATTTGTTTAATAGAACGAGCAGTTTTTGAATCATCAAGTCTAAATGTATTTATATAATCATTTTTCCCTGCTTTATAAGAATCTTTTAGATTATCATATAAGCTAAATCCATTTCTTCTTTCTTTGTTAAACACAAAATTTGTAGCCCTTCTAGCACCACTACTACCACCATTAATCATTCCTTCTAGTATAGCTGTAGTTCTATATCCATTTTTCTTCCCATTATGAGTTCTTCTATATCCTGATTCTCCATCTTTTATTTGTTGAATAACACCAGCGGCTCCACCCATTGTAATACCTACAGCTGTATCTCTTAATCCCATTTTTAAACCTTGATAACGGAAATTAAGAGCTTGTGGTAAAACATTTGCTTCGGAAAATCTTTGTCTCAACCCACCAACTTGGTCATTTATAAATGCTTGACTTGAAGCGGCACTAACATTGAATAGATTTATTAAATCTTTCCAATAAAGTTTAGTCCCCCAAGCTATACCCAAGCTAAAGATTAAAACATTTTTATAATTAGAAGATAGTTGCGTTCCTATTATAATAAAATATAGTGTAAATGATAATATTAGATTTAAGAATACTCTCTTAACAATTAAACCTATCATTTTTTGTCCATATTCAATTAATTTTAATCTTCCTTTATCTGGAGAGAAAATCCCATATAAAAATAATAATGGTAGGAACATTAACAATATAGCAAACATAAAGCTTACTTCTATTTTTGCTATAGCTATACCTATTATAGGAATTGCTAAAAATATACTTGTTAAAGCAGAAGATAGTCTATATCCACTTCGTCCATTAATTCCAGACCATTGTTTAGCATAACGGTCATCTGACATTGCTCCATTATTAGGACCAAACTGTAAATCAACAACTTTATATAAAGCTTTTGAAACAGTATTACTATTATAAGAATCTGTTGTTAAAGTTCCAGATTTTGTTTTTTCTAATTGGTAAAGTGCCCAGTTATTAACTTTATTGCCGTTACCCATATTTACAGTTCCTTTTCCAACTAAAGAACCATTCGTGTTATTAAAATCTGAAGCATCAAGATTTTCATAGCTAGTGCCCCACTGACCATAAACCCAAGGATTAAATATATTTATTCGCCAAATTTGACATTGTAAAGAACGAACGTTATTTAATGAACCTCCTGAATTAGAACATAAAGTATCTGATTTTGTAGAAGCATTATTTGGCATAATAGATAACGCAAATTGGTCTATTTTAGAAGGGATTTCATCTACCCATTTAACTAAATTCCCTGGATTGTTTAAAATAATAACAGATGAAGCAAATGTTAACATCATTAATCCTAAAGTTTTAAACCCTTGGGTGGGTGTTCTAGTCTTAATTATGTTAATAAATATAGAAATTCCACCTACGGCAAAAGCAAGTGTTAACAATGGATAAAACAAACTATCTCTAAAAGAAGTTATAGTACTTTCTGCTATTTTGTCAAGATTTAATTCTGTTAATATATTTCCATAAGAAATCCCTAGAATCGTAACAGTTAGTTTTGTTACTAATTGAGCAATACTATTAAAAATAGAATCCCAAACAATAAAATTTGTTTTATTTTTTCTTACAAAGTTAAATTGCTTCCATCTAGTATCGCTACTATTCTCACCAGAATATCCCGTTCCATAATAACCACCTTTTATAGAAGGTCTTACTAGGGAACATCCACTTGTCAGATGTTCAGAAGTTTTACTATTTTCTTTACTGTAAACATATTTATAATTTGCAATAGAAGTTGCAGTAGGGTTTCCCTCTTCATCAGCACAAATATAATGAGAAATTCCAGAAGCTGGGTTGGTATGAACATTTTTCTTATCAAAGTTTTTAGTAACATCTTCTGTTAACTTAGAAACAAGTCCTTCATTTTCTTCAGAACTTAAAATTTCTTGTAACTTAGCATCATAAGCACTGAAATAACAAGAATTAAATTCTGACCCACTTTTAGAAGATTTACAATCATTACCAAGAGCATATTGAGCATTAGATAAAAAACTTTCCACATCTGAGTTTTTATACCAATTATTAATTTGTTCTTCTTCTGTAACTTTTACTTTCTTATATACAAGATTACCCTTTTTATCTTTTTCTTGTTTTCCATCTTTTCCTATTTTTGGAACTTGTTTAGTTAAATCAGGATTATAACTAAACTTTGGAGCAAAATCAGGATCTACATCAAAAAATACTTTTAATTGTTTATATTCTTCTTTTTCCAATTCTTCAGCAAGAATAGTTTTAATTTGTTTTAAATATTCAGCTTGAGCTTTTTTGGATATTTCACTAGAATTTAAGTAATAAACATTATACAATGTTTTAGAAAATTCAGGACGTGACCAAGCGTGAGAAGAAGCAACGTTGTAGTCTGAAGTATCAACTGCGGTCCAAAGGACTGAACTTACTGAGCCTTCTATTATATTAGAGACATATTTAATTGGATTCCAGTCAAATTTTTCAACAATTGCTTTAAATCCACCTTTTGCCCCATTCCAAATAGAATCTACTCCTAATTGTGTTCTTGCCCAAAATCCATAATTCGATAAAACCCTAGCTCTAGTGGAAGTTTGTATATCATCCCATTCTCCCTTATAATTTACATATTGCAAATTATATCCATATAATTCTAAAGCCGTATATTTTCCACTTCTAGCATTAGGGTCTGTAGGTACTGTATTTTCTGGAAGTCCTGAAGGGACACCCCATATGGATTGGGCTGGGGTTCTTTCTCCATTATTAATACCATAAGATTCAAAAGTAGAACTTATTTTTTGAGCAATTTCAGTTCCTATAGTTGGCAAATCACAATTATGATTTAATAAATTTTGTGGTTGAGATTTACTAACATTACATAAACTTTTATTTTCATCAAAAACAGTATTATCATTTTTGTCAATAGTAGTAGCGTTAGAAATATTGTCCATGTAATGACCAGGAACTAATAAGTAAGATAGAACACTTGGGACAGTTTCTTCTTTACTTCCGTTATCAATAATGTCATCTATAAATTTTTCAATAAAACTTTTACTACCGTCTTTAGCATATTCATTAACTGATTCTTTAAATTTATCTTCAATATTTTCTTCAGCTGGAACAACTTGGAAAAGGTTTCCCGAAAAGATTACTGATAAACTTAATAAAGATAATAAACAAAGTGTAAAAGAAAAGAATGAAAATTTACCTTTTTCCATTTAAGTTTATTGTTCCTTTCTTGAAATATTATTATTTAAAATATCTTATATAAATGAAAAAGAAAAGAATGAGAAATACATACTCATTCTTTCTTAATTTCTTCCAAAGTTTTAGATTTATAATCAGAAATAATTCTATCTTTATACCAATTATCTTTTGTTGTCCCGTTAATTTGATTGTTAATGTTTCTAAAAATCATACGATGGTACAAACTCAATTTATCAGATAATTTTGCTTGTAAATAACAAGTTTCGGGATACTCTGTATATTCTTTCGTAATAGGGTTTTTTCTAATTGTAGGTTTTCTATATTTTCTTTCTACGTGCCCCATACCAGGGTATCTCCATGCCCCTGTTGTTAATAATTCTACTGTATAAAGGTCAACAAAAGCATTAAGGACATCTTCGACAGCATCTTGTTTCATGTTTGTATCTTTAGCTATTTTTCTAATAATTTCAGTCTTCGATAATGCTTTATCCTTTTTAACTGCTTTAATTTCTAAAGGGCTACTATTCTCTTTACTCATAAGATTTTTTTTTCTCCTTTTGTGCTAGATAACCCAAGGTGCAATATTTAACAGCAATAGAATAATCTGAAATTAATTGCTTTTTTAATTCAACTTTAAGCTTATAAAGATTGTTTGTTTCTATTTTTAGATTATGATAATTTTTTATCATAAAGTTTCCTTGTTTATCTTTTTTAATATTAAAATATAATTTATCAGAATGTTTAAAATCTACTTGAAGGGAAGGAGATAATTTTGTTAAATGAAAATTATACATTTCCCAAACATTGTTTTGTATATTTTGTATATCTTCTTCCGTTAATACAACATTTAATCTCTTTGAAATAATAGAAGTTCTTTGATTAAAAATTTCTTTTAATTGTTGTTTCCATATTGTATTAACCCAAATAGAAATTATTTCTTTTTCTTGGCCTGTTGTATTCTTTTTTTCTTCAAATAAATTTTTCATAAATTATAATTTCTTCCTGTTATTTTAATTTTCTAAAGTCTTTGAATGATTTTTTAACTTTATCCTTTTTATTGTAAGATTTTAATTTTTCTTCACTTTCCTTATAGACTTCCTCTATTTCATAGAAATCTAAATTATTATCATTCACAATATTTTCAATTTTGAAATCTTTACTATCGTCAAAGGTTTTAAATTTTAGAGCATTAGAATTTACTTTAAATTTACTTTTCTTCGCTTTTTCCGGAGTGTTCTCTTTTCCTTTTGATGTCTTACTTTTGGCAATTTGTTTGTTATTTTTAATTGTTAAAAGAACATAAATAATAACACTAATAATAACGATTGCTAAAACAGCACTTATTCCAATTAAAATATAGTTATTTAATGTGCTTCTATTCATTTTCCCTCCCTTACATAAATGATTTTATATTTATTCCATAAGCTTCTATTTTAACTCTTAATTTATCACTCATATTGTAAGATTTGTTTTCCCACCTGTCAGTGGCTTCATCATACTTCCATAAGGCTGTAGTAGCAATAGTTGCCGAATCATCATTTCCTAGGGTATCTGTAACTTCTTCAATTGAAGCAACTCTATATCTACCATCCAATAATCTAACTAATTGAATTATTATATCTATTGTAGTTCCAATAGATTTGTTTGCGGTTCTTATTGGTTGTGGCATTGCCATCACAGAGAACTGTGTCATTTTTTGTAAACACATTTTAGGGTCTGAGGCATGAATTGTTGTTAAAGAACCTTCACAACCACTATTTGCCGCTTGTAAAAAATAGAAAAATTCTTTAGAACGTGTCTCCCCTACAATAATCTTATCTACACGCATACGGTTAAGTTGTTGAACACACCAGTCAAGGTTTGCTTCATCTTTTATATCTTGACCTGGTTGACGAGGTGCTGATTTAAGGTAAGTAGTGTTTTCTTGTATAAGATTTAGTTCGGGAGAATCTTCTGCAACACCAACACGTATATCTAAAGGCCACTCTTTTGTCATAGCTTCCGTAAAAGTTGTTTTCCCTGCACCAGAAGAACCTGATAATACAGTTGTTAAATTACATTTTAAACAAGCCTTTACAAAATCTTTCATTTGAATGGTCATAGAACCAGAAGATTGAATTATATCTAATGTTGTAAGAGAAGTTGTTTTTTTTGCGATAGTAACTTGTGGAACATCACAAGCTGGGGGCATTACAATATGGCAACGAGCAGTATTTACTATTGTTCCATATTTATTTCTTAGATTTAATCTTCCTTCAAAAATGTATTTTGGTAATTCATTACTATCATAAAAAGGATTAACTTTTTTACAAAGTTTAAGAATTTGTCTATTATAATCATCTTCACCTTTGAAGACATTTTGTATTTCTATTCTTTTGCCTTTACTTTTTATGAAAACAGAATTGCCACCATTTGTTTCCATTTCTGAAGTTTCGTAAATCTCATCGGATATAAGGAATTTTTGAATTAATAATTCCCAAATATCATTTTCATCTTCATTAGGAGTGATAGAATTTAACAATCCAGAAGAATCAAAGAAATTTGGTTCTGCTGGTGTTTTTTTTGTTAAAAATTCATCAAAAGCTCCTAAATCTGGTAATCCAAAACCTGACATATATAACCTCTAATATAATATATTAAAGTTGTATTACTTTGTCGGCAAATTGATTAATTGATACGTTATGAGCAATAAATATAATTTGAGATTTAGTTAAAGAAGCAATAGTTTCTAAAATAGTTTGCGAGCGTTCTTCACTCATTGAAACTAAAACTTCATCTAAAATTAACAAGCTTTCTTCTTCATTTGTTAAGAATAATGCTATAGCTAATCTCAAAGCAATAGCGGCAGCCGATAATTCCCCTCCAGATAGTAATCCTATTGGTCTAACATTTTGGTTTGCAGTAACAGCAAAAGCTTCAAACTTTTCATTTAATCTAATTTCTATAAATTTACCTTCTGTAAATTTGTAAAAAATTTCACTAGCTATTTTTGTTAATTCTGGAATAGAAGTTTTTATTCTTTCTTTTTTAAATCTAGTAAGGACTTCGTTACTTAAATTTAATACGGAAAGCTGGTCCGTTAATTCTTTGTAATCTTCATTAGCTTGTTTACATCTTAAATAATCAGAATAAATTGTTTTTCCTCTTTCCTTTTCTAATTCTAATCTATGTTTATTATTAGAAAGGTCTGAATTTAATTTATCAAAAAGACTTTGTGTATAAGATAAATCATTAACTTGTTCTTTAAAATCAGCTTTAGGAATTGCAGAGGATTTTTCTATTTTAAGGATTAAATCGTCAATAATATTTTTTGATTTTTTAAGTTGCTCTTCGGTATCTTTAATTTGTTTTTTAGCAGTTTTTAGAAGATTCTGTTTATCTTCTTCTACTCTTGCCGACACCAACTTCTTGTTTATAATATCGACTTCTGCTTTATTTGCTTCTAGTTTTGCACTTAACTTATTAAAATATTTTTTAGAATTCTCAAAATCTTCTAATGAATTATCTTGCTCTATTGCAACTTTATAATTCTGTTCTTTTCCTGTTAAAGAATTGTTAAGATTTGATAGCTCCTCTTTTATAATTCTAAGATTATCATTTAATTCTTTTGCTCTATCTTTAAATAATTCTTGTTCTTTTTTGTGTTTTTCAAGTTCTTCTAATGGATTGTTAATTTCTTGTCCACATAATGAACAACTGCCTTCTCCTTTTTTCAGAAGTTCTATTAATTCTTTATTGGATTTTACTTTTGCCTTTAAACTATAAATTTCTTCATTTTTAGCTTCAAAAAGACTTTCTTTATCTTTTATTAAAGTCTCTATTTCTTTTTTTTCTTTTAATAAATCTTGACTATCAAATCTAATAGCAAACATCTTTTCAAAATTGTTTATTTTTTGTTGTAAATCAAAAAATTCTTTTTGCAATAAAGAGTTTTCATTGGAAGCTCTATTGTAATCTTTTTGAACCGCTTCAACAGATACTTTTCCTCCTCGTTTTATTTTATTTTCTTCTATCAATTTAATTTGATTTTCTAATTGAGAATTTATTAATTTATATTTATCTTTTTCGACTAATAAACTATTATTCAAGGAATCTAATTCTTCTTGTTTTTTGAGTTCTTTCTCATAAGCTTCTTTTTTAGAATTAAGATTTTTTGAAACTTCTTCAAATTCCATTTCTGTTACAATTATTTGATTTTTTATAGAAGTAACAATAAACCCTTGGTCTTCAACTTTTTTATATTCATCTTCTAAAGACCCTGGCTGAATTATACTAGCCGCTTTTTGCAGGCCTCGACTATTATCTCTTCCTAAATTTAAAGCTTCTGTTATAGACGAAACACCGATAAGACTTTCTATAACTTGTCCCCTTTCTGCAGGAGAAGATGTTACTATTTGGTCAACTTGTTTTTGTTGAATAAAAATTGAAGATAAAAATCCCTTTTCATCTGTGTTTAGCATTTTCCTTATATAAGTTTCTGCGTGTTTAACAGCTGGACCCGATTCAAAAGTCCATTCTAAATCTTTGTCTTCAATAGCTTTAGAATAAACTCTACAAGAAACATTGCCATTAAGATTATTTATTGTTCGTTCTATTTTATATCTACGATTTCCAACAATTATAAAAGAAGTTACTCTAACAGGTTTTTCAGCAGGATTAACACCTTCTCTTATCAAATCTTTATTTTTTTGACCATTCACTCTGGAGCCAAAAAGGCTCCATGCAAATGAATCTAATAAAGTTGATTTACCTGCCCCATTTTCTCCATTAATAGCAGTAATTCCTTGTAATTGTGGTTCTAATTTAAAATATTTATGACTTCTTATATTTTCTACAATTACTTTTTCTAATAACATTCTTAGTCTTTCTTTTAAAATATTTAGTTATTTACAATATTCCGTTTAAATTTGGGTACCAATTATTGATTTTGTCTATAATACTTCTTATAACTTGAGCTGTAGCAATAGAAAATTCATCTAAAAAGCCTGCAATTGGAGCATTTTCTTTAGCATTAATAGAATCTTCCATAACCTCAATAAAATTATTAAAGTCATCTATAAAACCGTTTGACATAGTTTCTTCAATATAAGCATTATTTGGTGTGTCAAGATAAAGACTTTGTTCTATTTCTCTAAATTTATAAATATTTTTCTTTCTTGCCAACTGCAGTATGTTATTAGATTTAACACTGCCTTTTAGTGGTTTGATAATATTTTTAGCAACATCTTCTATCTGAGGATAAAAGTATCGGAGCTCTTTATAGTGAGAATTCTCTAATTCTCTATAAGTATTGCCAGAATGCATCATTAATTTATTCATATATAACGCACCCATGTCAAAGCAATCACGTTTGAGCAAAGTGTTATTCCATTGATTTCTAATTTTTTTAATAGCTTCTTTTGTATAATAATAAACGCTAGTTTCTGGATTTAAAGTATTAAATTCTTCTAATTTATCATCTTTACCTAGAATCATATTATTCATTTTCTTATACATATAGTTATGATTATTTAAGAATTTATTGAAATAATCATAAGGTGTTTCCATTATTTTATATGGACGAATATAGTCACTACCATATCCAACTAAACCTTGATAATTATTAACTGTTGCAACTGTTCTATAGAAATAATACTTGTCATCTACTTTTTCAAAATAAACATTTTTATCATAAAGGAATGAATGTGCTATCCCCTGTAGCATTAAAGTCTCTAATAAGATTTGATATTTTTCTGCTACTTTAGTAATATTTTTATTAAAGTTTTGAGGTAACAAATAAGTTTTTAAAATTTCTTCCATAGATTTATCAAACATAAAGCTTTCAATACGAATCACACGAGTTGACGATATTTCTTTTATCTTTAATGTTTTATTCAAAACGTAAAATAAATTATCATAGGCATCAAATGGAATTTTAATTCCATAATTATAATTTTGAATAAGAATAATATTAATTATGATTTCGGCGTAAGCATTGTTTGTTTCTAAATTATTGATATTCCTATTAACAAATAACATAAATTCTGTTCGACTAATACCTTTCGTGAAGTGTATATAGCCTAAATCATCTACTAAAATATTTTCATATTGGTGGAATTGGTAGTTTTTTATGTCTTTGATTTTTAATGGAACGTTTATGTAATTATTTGATTTAAACTCGGCTACTTGTGGTAAAGAAGAAAGTGTAACAATCTTATAATTACTTGATGTATCAAGAGTTTCTTGATACATTTTTTTTGTAATTTTTTCTTGATAAGATGCATAACTTTCAAAACTTTTCACATCATAAGAAGTCTTAAATCCATTTTTATTCAATACAAATTCAAATAATTCTTCATTATCAGAATTAAAATAAGTAGGAACAATTAATTGTTTAAAATCTGTCAATCTTGTTATAGAAGTATAAGCTTGATTACAGAAATCCATTTTATTGAAATCAATATAAACATTTTTATTATCTATTGTTATTCCTTGTGTTTTATGAGAGGTAAAAGCATATGCTAAATTAAAAGGATAAACTTTTATATTTTTGTTAGGTGTTGTCACGTTGCTGTGATTATGATAAGGAACTGGTTTTGGAATCAAAATAATTTCATCTTTAATAGAAATATAAACACCTTTATCTGTTTTCTTTAAGAAAGTACCAGTTGCATTATGAGGTAATATTTTTTTGGGGCGAATTATTTTGTCATTAGAAACAATAAAATAATTATTTTTAGAAATAGATTGAGTTAATATAATAGGTTCATTTTCTTTTAATATAAAAGACTTGCTTATTTCATTTTCTCTTGAATCAAGTTCATCTATATCATTAATAAACTCTACAGGGTTTCCTTCTTTTTTACTTTGAAATAATCTATTAATATATTTTACTTCTCTATTAGTTCCAACAATACAAATTGTATTATCAACATCTAAATCTTCGATTGTTGAATGTTTAGCTTTGCTTAATAAATTTTTAAATGTTTTAAATTTAACATCTAACTCATTCTTCCTTAACAAATTACTAAATCTTTTTAATTCTTTAGAGCTATAGTTTCTATAAGAATATTTTAATTTAATATATAGAGGGGAAAAAGATTTAAAAGACAAACTATTCATTGCTTTATTATAAGCTTTGTAACCATATAACTTTTCTAGTAAAGGTGTTACGACAGGTGGTAGCTGACCAGGGTCTCCTACAAAAATAAATTGATGTCTATTGAGGTCAGAAAATTCTTTTATCATATCAACAAAATAATCAAACATTACTTCAGAGAACATTCCAAACTCTTCTAAAACAAAAACTTTCGTTGATTGAATTTTATTTTTTAAATGACTTAATCTTTCTTTTGAAAGATTTTTTTTATATTTATTCCATTTATATTGGTTTGGTGAAATATTTAAAAATGAATGATATGTTTCACCATTATTATCCATAGATAATAAACTTGTTGGATTTAAAATTGCTATAGATTTATTATTTAAATCACAATAGTTCTTATATCTTTCAATACAAACTGACTTCCCACTTCCTGCAATCCCTGATAAAAATATATTATATCCACTTGTCATCATTTGAAAAACTTCATAATGATTTATTCCAGGTGTTTCATTATTAATAATTTGTTTAAATTCTTCTATACCATTTTTAGAAGATTTAATAAAATCTTCTGCTGACATTATATTTCTTTTTAAAACTTTTCTAACTTTTTTAGTCGTTTTGTCCATAATAGTCTCTGTTAATCTAGGGTAACAGAAAAAATCATATTGGGTAACAATCTTTTTATTGGAAGAAGATTGTTTTTTCATATGTTGAATAGATGGAACCATAGTTATAGAAGTATTTCTTAAATTAATGTGAGAAAATCTTTTTAACTCAATTTCTTTGGTTTTACTAAGCTTAATTCTATTTGTTATGAAAGAAAAATGTTTATTTTTAAAGAGTTTTGTTTTAGCTGAAAATAAAGAATAAATGTAAATAAGAAAATCATAATCATTCCAACTGTTTGCTTCATTTATTTTTATAGTATTAACATTGACATAATTCTTTTTCTCTAATTTAAAGAAATTTATAAAATCGTCTGTTAATATTAAGTTTATTTTACCCCCCCTACTTTTTCTTTCATCTATTATCCAAGGTAATAAATTATTATTAGGGAATTCTTTCTTTAATTGTTTACTTTCCAAATATGTTATTTTAAAATCTCTTAATGTATTTTGTAAAGTATATTTATCTATTCTAGTTAACCCTGGAATTTCTTTGCTTATATTAATAGAAATTTTAGGAGAATCTGATTTTTGAAATTCTTGTAAAATTAGTAATAAAGTTGAAATAAAAGTCTTGTTTCTACCTTTTTTTGCATATTCTTTAAAATCTATATTGACAAAATTAGTATTTAATTTAACTAGATTACTTACAGAATGGTTTTCCATGAATAATAATTTTTACCTTTCTTTGTTTATTTTTATTAAATATTCCATAAAATAAAATTAAAAAAACGCATAAAAAATGGTATCTTTTTCCTTACTTTTCAGAGCTTATTTTTAAGAAAAACGCATAAAAAATGGTATCTTTTTCCTTACTTTTTCAGAGCTTATTTTTAAGAAAAACGCATAAAAAATGGTAGAAAAATCCCAGAAAAAATCGCTTTGTTTAGAGCTTTGCAAAGACTGACCTTAATGCTTTTGAATTGTTATTGACAAAGACTTTTTAAAGTTATCCCTTCAAAGGTAAAGAGACTTTTTAATAAGAAAATTTAGATAAATAATTGGAGAAAAACGGGTGTAAAAAATCGGTTTGGGTGGCGGTAAAAATGAGTCTGCTTATAATTAATATATATAATACATTTCTATTCTTAATAAGG
>OBMA010000472.1_pt1 | contig 23929 bp, 21 predicted proteins | sample 1539141 | NCBI WGS metagenome assembly OBMA01 (sample SAMEA3991484, study PRJEB22521) | metagenome | biome: anthropogenic terrestrial biome; feature: sewage plant; material: raw primary sludge | place: Sweden | collected 2012-09-26
ATAAAGAACGTTCAGAACATGAAGAGCATATTCCCTGAAGATAAAGCTATGCAACTCAGTGCCCGCAATATAAAACTCATTGAGGAGATTGCAAAACGTACTGAAATTATAGAAACGCAGGTGGAAGAACTTGTAAACGCACGTAAGGTGGCTAACAAGATAGAGAGCGAACGTGAGAAAGCTATTGCCTATCACGACACAGTAGCTCCGAAAATGGAAACTATACGTGAACAGATTGACAAACTGGAGCTTATCGTGGAGGATGACCTTTGGACTCTTCCAAAATACCGTGAGCTACTGTTCATCAGATAAGAAAAGCAAACAAAAATCTATTACCATTACGGGTGTACTACAGGCACTCGTAATGGTAATATTTTTATCTTTTAAATAGACAGATGAGAAAGATCGAACAGGATAAGCACACCATCATCTTTATGGTGGAGTTCTACTCCAGGCATAAACTGCATCAGAATGAATTATCAAATGAGTTAAAAGAACTCATCGACTATGCCTGTGCACGACTTGAGCGCTGCAAATATGGGATAGAGAAGCCTGCTTGCAAGAACTGCCCCACCCACTGTTACAAACCGGATATGAGACAGAAGATCAGAGAGGTGATGCGATGGTCAGGACCTAGAATGATTTTCTTTGCACCCCTCGCAGCCATTCGCCATCTGATAAACAAATAAGCTGAAAGCTGAAGTAACATGTAAGTTACTTCACCTTCATCGAAGCTTTTACGAAATAGAAGATAAGTATCAAATAAGCCACAAGAGAGACTGCCTGACTTAATGGATTATCCAACCATGAAGTTGCGGTGACATCAATACCTCCAAAACGCATAGCTGCACTTGCAACACCCATCAACGCACCACCTGCAATAAATCCGCTGGCGATAAGTGTTCCTTTCTCATTTCGAGCTTTATTGATAGCTTCGTCTGTTGTACGTGTATTTACGTACCAGTTGATAAAGCCACCCACCAATAATGGTAAGTTCAACTCGAGCGGAATGAACATACCAAGAGCAAAAGCCAATGCAGAAACATTAAAGTACGTCAGAATGATTGCGATAATAGCACCAATGCCGTAGAGCAACCATGGTGCACCGGAACCGCTCATAAGGGGTTCTATCACTGCCGCCATAGCATTTGCCTGGGGAGCAGCCAGCTGACCACTGGCAAACCCATAAGTCTTATTGAGAATCATGATTACGCCACCAACAGTAGCAGCTGACACCAATGTACCTAGAAATTTATAAGTCTCTTGTTTACGCGGTGTTGTTCCGAGCCAATAACCAATTTTTAAATCAGTGATAAAGCTTCCTGCTGTAGACAGTGCCGTGCATACCACACCACCCATAATCAAAGCTGCCACCATACCGGTAGTACCTTTAAGACCAATGGCCACCATGATGACAGATGCAAGGATCAGCGTCATCAATGTCATTCCGGAAACAGGATTAGAACCGACAATGGCTATAGCGTTGGCTGCCACAGTAGTAAACAGGAATGCTATTATGGTGATTACGAGTAAACCGACAACGGCATAAAGCCAATTACCACTCATCACATCAAATCCGAAGAAAAGCAATACAGCTAACAAGGTGAATGCGATACCGAAAAGAACAATCTTCATCGGCAAATCAATCTGAGTACGGGGGGTATCATTCTTAGAAACCTTCTTACCTCCCAATTCCCGACTGGCTAGTCCTACAGCACTGCGTATCACACCCCAGCTTTTAATAATACCGATTACTCCTGCCATAGCAATACCTCCGATACCGATGCTCTTGGCATACTTAAACAGTGCCTCTGGTGAAGCATTCACCGCAGTAAGTCCGCTGGCAATATGAAGATCAGGAAATAATAATGCGATACCGGGAACGGCAATCCACCAAATAAACATAGAACCAAAGCAGATGATTGCGGCATACTTCAATCCCACAATATATCCCATACCAAGCAAAGCTGCACCGGTATTAACTTTAAATACGACTTTTGCTTTTTCGGCAACAGTCTCACCCAACCCAATAACTCGAGAGGTGAAATTCTCATTCCACCATCCGAAGGTGGCAACAATGAAATCATAAATACCACCAATGATTCCGGCAAAGGCCAATAACTTAGCCTGTCCTCCACCCTGTTGTCCAGACACTAGCACTTGAGTACTGGCTGTGGCTTCCGGAAATGGATATTTACCATGCATATCTTTTACAAAATACTTACGGAACGGTATTAGAAACAAGATTCCCAATATACCACCGAGAAGAGATGCGAAGAAGACTTCCAAGAAATTAACTGTCATCTCAGGATATTTGGCTTGCAAAATATATAATGCAGGAAGGGTGAAGATAGCACCAGCAACGATCATTCCGGAACAAGCGCCTATACTCTGAATGATGACATTCTCACCAAGTGGATTCTTACGGTGTGCGGCTGTAGAGACTCCCACGGCTATAATAGTAATAGGTATGGCTGCTTCAAACACCTGTCCAACCTTCAAGCCCAAATAAGCAGTGGCCGCAGAAAATAAGATAGCCATCATAATACCCCATGTAACAGACCAACCTGTCACTTCAGGATAAGTCTTATCTGCCGCCATCAGCGGCTCGTATTTCTCGCCATCCTTTAACTCCCGGAAGGCATTCTCAGGCAAACCTACATTCTGTTTTTCTTCTTCTTTCATGATAATTCTTATTTTTCTTGCAAACTTACACATTTTTTCTGAAAATTCATGCAGTATTGAGCATAAAAGCTATTTTACAGGGAGCCAAACCCAAAAGATAGAACCATTGCCAAATTCTGACTCTACACCAATTTCTCCGTTAAACTGTTCGACAATCGCTTTACAAATAGAAAGTCCGAGACCTGTGCCCTGACGCATAGAGCCAATTTTTTCAAATCTCTGAAACACCAGTTTAAGTTTTTCTTTAGGAATTCCAATACCAGTATCTTCAACCATCAGTTTTACGCCTCCATTCTCTGATCGATAACTCATTTTTACATACCCGTGTTCTGTGTATTTAAAGGCATTTGTTACGAAATTCGTCAAGATTTGAAATAATCTGTTATAATCGGACTTTATGATACAAGGAATGTCAGGCAGTTCACATTTGAGTTCAATTTCTTTTTCCTTCTTTAGCTCCAAGAATAGAGAATATGCGCTTTCAAATAAATGAGACAAGTTAAACTCTCTTATTTGAAAATCTATGGTTCCAACTTCTAGTCTTGAGAAATCAAGAATGTCATTAATAAGTCTCAATAGCATATCACTATTCTGATTAATAAGATCCACACATTGGTGTTTCTCCTCCTTATCAGTAGTCGTTTCTAATATATTTGAAAATCCTATAATGGAATTAAGAGGTGTTCTTATTTCATGGCTCATATTTGCGAGGAATTCCGATTTGAGCTTGTCAGATTCCTTTGCCCTAATCATCTCCTCCTCCAACTTATTCTGTATATCTATCAAATTGGTAATATCGTCACAAATACCGAAGTAGGCTATAATAACTCCTTGATCATTTTTGATTGCCATGCCGTTGATGACATAAAATGCATCTTTGGTCTTTTCCTTATTTAAGGATAGCTTCCGCTGAACATGAAGATATTCTAATTTGTTTTGCATAGCATACTGATAATTTTGTCTCACCTCGGCCTGAAGATCGGGTTCACAAAGTGCTATATAATCTTCGCTAGACAAAGTCTGATAGATCTGTTCGTCCTCTGTATAAATTGTAATTTTATCCATAGGCATATCATAATACCATGTCAGAATATGGCTCATTTTGAGTACATAACGGATACGGCTAGCGTAACTTCTAACCTCAGCGTTTAACCTGGCAACCTCTGCATCATGTTTACACTGGGCAGACAGGGCTAATTGCAAGCGGTTATTATTCTCTTGAAGCTGTTGTTTTGCCTTATTAATACTACGTCGCAAGATAGAGATGATAATATATAGTATCGCTATCAGTAATATCATTGAACAAATTACGATATAAACGATACGTGATGTCTTAGAGATTTTATTGTGATTAAACCATTTATCATATATTTTATCATAAGAACCATCTTTCTTCATTTGATAAATAGTTTCATCCATCTGCATCAGCAAATTCTCGTCGTTACCGGTAAAGCACAACTCACGTGGAGCGATATTTATATCTTCAACCTTTAGATTATCAAGTTTTAGTTTTTCCAAGTAATATTCAGCGACCTCACTTTCGCATACCATGGCATCATATTGACCTTTCGAGAGGTTTATCAATGCATCTTTAATTCTTGTAGAATAAAAAAGACGACATTTTATGTCCTGATTTTTTATTATCTCTCCAGACATAGCCCCTGACTCCACTACCACCTTCTTGCCTGTGAGGTCTTTTATATCATGATATTCATTATGCCCTTTGATATATACAACATAATTAGATATAAATTTTATAGTGGGACCTATCTTGTATTGTTCAGCACGTTCCATACTGTACATCATACCAACCAGATCTATCTTGTGTTGGTCCAGTTCTTTACGAATTTGAGTCCATTTCCCGATCTTTATGAAACAACGGAGTCCCATTCGTGCACTAGCGGCATTTATTAAGTCGACATTAAACCCATCGGGATTACCATGATCATTGATAAATTCATAAGGATAGAAATCGATATCACCACCAAAGATTATTGTTTTTCTTTTATCAGATACATTCTGCGCCCCTAGTGTGGTGGTAAATAAGAATAGGGTAACGAACAAAAATGCTAATTTCTCTTTCATAAGTCGTAATATAGATTTTCTTAGGTATCAATAATAATCAGGCATAATGAAGCATAAAAGTTAAAAATAATCCTTCAACTCTCTGAAAGATGATATTTCTGTAAGGTTAGGATGTTGAAAAGTCTGCGTCATCTCATGTTTCCAGGTTATCTCAGATGGTATATGGATGCCATATGCTCCGATAGAAAGTACAGGAATTATATCCGATTTAAATGAGTTTCCTACCATAGCAAACTCAGAAGGAAAGACTTTTAAGATGTCAAGTAGTCGAAAATATTCGTTTTCTAATTTATCCTGCATCACTTCCACAAAACTGAAGTAGTTCTCCAGGCCTGAGCGATGTAACTTGTTCGTCTGATCCCGATGTTCACCCTTTGTTGCGACAACCAGTTTATAACCCTCATCCTTCAGATATTCAAGAGTTTCTGGAACTCCACCAAACGGCTCCATCGGTGCCTTAAGCAGTGACTTGCCCACATTCATCATCTCGGTTATCACCATATTGGGAACTTGATGATTACTAATGCGTATGGCTGTCTCAATCATCGACATGGTAAACGCCTTTGCTCCATAACCAAGCAGAGCCATATTTGACATCTCGGTAGAGAAAAGTTCGTCGAGAATGTCTACCCCTTTTGCATAAGGAGTTACCAATCTCTCAAATTCCAATTCCGCATGTCTGAAGTAGGGTTCATTACTCCATAATGTGTCGTCGGCATCAAATGCGATGACCTTGATATTTTCGAATAATGGGTTCATAATAATAATTTCGTCCACAAAGTTAATGCTATTTTCTGAGTTATGCAAATTTAAACAAACATTGAAGTATTTTTGCGGCTTTCAACTAAATATATTACTTTTGCACACAAATCAGCATAAAGAAATATGATAGTTTGTATTGCCGAGAAACCGAGTGTGGCAAAAGATATAGCCCATATTATAGGGGCAAATTCTTCACGCGACGGCTATATGGAGGGTAACGGATACCAGGTAACATGGACGTTCGGTCACCTCTGTACACTCAAGGAACCTGACGATTACACAGCCAACTGGAAGAGATGGAGTCTAGGCGCGTTACCGATGATACCCCAACGTTTCGGAATCAAGCTCATTGATGACCAAGGGATACGTAAACAATTTGGTATCATAGAACGTCTGATGCAAGCTGCTGACAGGATTATCAACTGCGGTGATGCTGGCCAGGAGGGTGAGCTCATCCAACGATGGGTAATGCAGAAAGCAGGTGTCCATTGTCCTGTACAACGTCTATGGATATCATCTATGACCGACGAGGCTATACGAGATGGATTTCAAGCACTTAAGAATCAAGAAGACTATCAGTCACTATACGAGGCAGGATTAAGCCGTGCTATTGGCGATTGGCTTCTAGGAATGAACGCTACCAGGCTTTATACACTTAAATATGGTCAAAACCGACAAGTGCTTTCTGTAGGACGTGTACAAACCCCGACTCTTGCCCTTATCGTGAATAGACAAAAAGAGATAGACAATTTCAAGCCTGAACAATATTGGATTCTCACGACTAATTACCGTGACACTGTATTCAGTGCCACAAAAGGTAAATTCGACAGTGAAGAAGAAGGTCGGAATTTTCTTGAAACGATCACGGGGAAACCGTTCACGGTGACAGATGTATCAAAGAAAAATGGGACAGAGGCTCCTCCGCATCTATTCGATTTGACATCACTTCAGGTGGAGTGCAACAAGAGATTTAGCTATAGCGCAGAGATGACCCTTAACCTGATTCAGGCTCTATATGAAAAGAAGTTTACGACTTATCCCCGTGTCGACACACAATATCTAAGTGATGATATTTATCCAAAATGTTCAAATATTCTAAAAGGACTCAGGGGATATGAGCAACTGACAGCGCCTCTTATTAATACAAAGCTGCCTAAGAGCAAGAAAGTATTTGACACCTCTAAGGTTACTGACCACCATGCCATTATACCTACTGGAGTTCCTGCGATGAACCTCTCTGATATGGAGAGAAATGTATACAACCTGATCGCTATGCGTTTTATCAGTGTGTTCTTTCCTGATTGTAAATTTTCATCTACGACAGTACTTGGAGAAGTTGAGAAGATTGAGTTTAAGGTTACTGGTAAACAGATTCTATCACCGGGATGGAGAGCAATCTATACAAAAGACTCACAGACCACCGATGATAATGAAGAAAAGAGCAATGACGAAGAACGTACGTTGCCAGATTTTGTGAAGGGTGAAAATGGACCTCACCTACCTGACCTGGCAGAAAAATGGACGACTCCTCCTAAATACTATACAGAAGCAACTCTGCTCCGGGCTATGGAGACAGCTGGAAAATTTGTAGACGACGAGAAACTAAGAGCTGCTCTAAAAGAAAATGGCATTGGGCGTCCTTCATCACGAGCAGGAATTATAGAAACGCTTTTTAAGCGTCATTATGTACGTCGTGAACGAAAGAACCTTGTCGCTACACCAACAGGTATCGAGCTTATCGACACTATCCATGAAGAGTTGCTGAAGAGTTGTGAATTGACAGGACTCTGGGAGAAAAAGTTGCGTGACATTGAACATAAGAAATACAACGCCTCAACCTTTATTGAAGAGTTAAAAACTCAGATAAATGATATTGTCAACCAAGTACTAAGCGATAATAGCAATTGTCATGTAACAATCACGACTGACGAAGACTTGAAGAAGAAGGTGAAAAGACCTGTGACCGTGAGAAAAAAAACAGAAAAGTCAGTAGCAAAAAACGACTCGGTGAAAACGGGTAAATCAGACCATCTGCATATTGATGACACGATGATAGGTAAGCCATGCCCTGTCTGCGGAAATGGGACTATCATCAAAGGGAATACGGCCTATGGCTGTAGCCGGTGGAAAGAAGGCTGCACTTTCAGACAACCTTTCAACAAGTCCTAAATACAAAAGAGTATTATCATCATAATAAATCGCGATTTTTAGAGTTATTATGATATAATACAATGTAGGTGATAAATAGATGCGACACATATTCAAGTTTCTCATATTTACAATCTTTATACTGCAACTTATCAGTTGTGGTGCAGACCTAAACATGAAAAAGGGTGATAAGTTTTACGCCCTTGGTGAATATTATGACGCTGCTGACCAATATAAAAGTGCTTATGCGAAAACTCCCGTCAAAGAACGTACACTGAGAGGTAAAAGAGCAACAAAACTAGGCGACTGCTACCGGCGTATCAATAATACACAAAGAGCCATAGGGGCTTATCTTAATGTGATAAGATACAAACAAGATGACGTGCAGACTCATCTTTATCTGGGACAACAATATCTAAAAAATGGGGACTACAAAGATGCCGCAAAACATTTTCAGATAGTTATTGATAGCGATGCCACGAACAAAATCGCCAGTGTAGGAATGCAGTCGGCGACCATAGCACCTGTTTGGAAAAAGAAACCTTCCAGATATATCGTAAAACGACAGGATTTGTTTAATTCCCGACGTTCTGATTACTGTCCAATGCTTGCCGGCGATGAATATGACCAGTTATACTTTACCTCTACACGCGCTCAGGCTCAAGGAGATGAACTTAGTGGTATCACAGGTACGAAGAACGGTGATATCTTCTTCTCTCAAAAGGATGATAAAGGTAAATGGGACAAACCTGAAACAATCGAATCAGATTTAAATTCCTCTTTCGATGAGGGAGCATGTTGTTTTACCCCCGACAATAAACAGATGTATCTGACCCAATGTAAAACTGATCCAAGTTATCCAAGATATGCCACAATATGTACATCCAATCGTTCAAATGCGTCATGGGGAAAAGCCACGTTATTGGAAATAACGAAAGATACACTCTCCAGCTATGCTCACCCGGCCATATCTCCTGATGGTGAATGGCTATACTTTACTTCTGATATGTCAGGAGGTGTTGGAGGACTGGATATATGGAGAGTAAGGCTGACAACCAACGGATTGGGAGGTGTGGAGAACCTCGGTGAACCGATTAACACCCCTGGCAATGAGGAATTCCCTGCATTCAGACCAAACGGAGACCTATACTTCTCGTCAGACGGCCATCCTGGAATGGGCGGATTAGATATTTTTATTGCTACTGCTGATACGATAACAGGGAAATGGACAATAGAAAATCCGGGATACCCACTAAACTCACAGGGAGACGACTTCGGAATGACATTCGAAGGTCTTCACAACCGAGGATTCTTCTCGTCTAACCGAGGCGATGCACGCGGATGGGATCATATCTACAGTTTCGAATGCCCAGAAATTCTACAAACAGTAAAAGGATGGGTATACGAACAAGAAGGATATGAGCTACCGAAGGCTCTCGTATATATGGTAGGTAATGATGGAACAAATCTAAAGCTTAGCGTTAAAGGAGACGGCTCCTTCACGCAAAAGATTGACCCAACCGTGGACTATGTCTTTCTTGGAACGTGCAAAGGATTCCTGAATCACAAGGAACAGTTACGGGTTGATTCTGTCAGCGAATCAAAGGAGTATGTCCTGCAGTTTCCTTTAGCATCTATCACTGCCCCTGTTCTTATAGACAATATTTTCTATGATTTCGATAAATCAACTTTAAGACAGGAATCGACAAAATCACTTGACGAACTGATATCATTACTCAATGAGAACCCAAACGTCACGATAGAGCTTAGTGCTCATTGCGACTATCGTGGGCCAGAGGCTTATAACAAGATGCTCTCACAGAAACGAGCAGAAACGGTAGTGAGTTACCTCATCGCACACGGGATTGCGAAAGAACGTCTTACACCGAAGGGTTACGGAAAGGAGAAGCCAAAAACAATACGAAAGAAGCTTACTGAGACTTATCCTTGGCTAAAAGAAGGCGATATACTTAGTGAAGAGTATATCAAGAAACTGGATAAGAACAAACAGGAAATCTGTAATCAGCTCAACCGCCGAACAGAATTTATCGTTTTACGTACCACTTACGGAATGTTTGACAAGGAAGGAAACATGAAGAATCCTCCTAAGCCCAAGAAGGCAGAGGAGGATAACAGTAGTGATGATCTATTCTAAGAATCAGCGCTCAGCCATCACAAGGCTATAGATTCCTATACCGCCAAGTGCAATGATGGCAATAGCAATGGCCAAAGGACTGCAATCAAAAATACAATGTGTAGGAGTCGTACGAAGTATGACATCTAAACAATTGATGATCAGTTTAAATCCATGACATGTGACAAACAGCAAGAGGGCTGCTAGTAAACACACAGTACTCCAGATACGAGAATAACGTGACGCTCTTGATGGCAACTTATGCATCACGCGACGACTAAAGCCGTCATCATTGATGATCTGCTTCTGCTCTGCAAAGAACGTGTTTATCAATATATCATCTTTGTCTGTCATGCCTTTGTTAATAAATTCATCTTTCATAACCATTTTGTTTTAAATAAAACGCTAATTTTTCTTTTCCTCTCATCAAATGCGATTTAACCGTATTCTGAGATATTCCAGTGATTGCTGCAATATGATCAATTGTTTCACCCTCCATCAACTGCAAAGTTATACATGTTCGTTCATCTGGTTTTAAATTTTGAAGCGCATGGTAGATATCCATTTTCATACCACTGCTATCATTACCGGAACTTTTGACTGATACAGCCACCGAGGTATCCACATTATCTGTCATCTTTTTGCTACGGGTATAATCGTAAAATACATTATATGCTATACGATACAACCATGTGGAAAAACCTGCCATGCCGTGAAATGATGCGATGTTGATGTAAGCCTTGATAAAAGTATCTTGAGCCAAATCATCGCTGAGTTGCGAATCCCCCAAAGTCTGGTTCATAAAGAACCGTCTTACAGGTTCTTGGTATTTCTTCACAAGTGTGTCAAAGGCACGCTTGTTATGAAATACCGCAACCTGGGCAACTAGAGAGATATCGTTTATATTATTCACCGCTGTGAGTTTTTTTACTTCTGTTCTGATGTTTCTTCGTCACTATTCGACTCCTCTTTATCTACAGGAGCCTCATCTTCCATCTTGAATGAAGAGTTAAGATCCTGAGAAGATTGTTCTGTCTGAGTGTAATCTCTGTCCTTATATCTATCAGACTTGTGTGTAGTCTTTGCAATGATAGTCTGTCCCACTCCCATGAAGAATACCAGAAGTCCAACTCCGATAAGTGGTTCTGCCCCGATGATCCAAAACAAACATACTAATCCTAAACCAATACTGGCATTACGGATACCTCTCGACCATAGATATTCATTTGTCTGACGATCTTCACGCACCAACTCTTGGGGTACCGACTTGCCTTGAGCTATAGCAGCCTGAGCCAGTTTATATCTCTGATTGCGGTTTCGGAAAATGAAGTATAATACCACTGCGATAAGGATTATTGGTGAGAGTATGGCAACAATTCCAACGACAGCGATAAAAAATGAAAATGCTCCCATATTAAAACCGGATTTAGCAAGATGGTCTATGAAGTTATCCGGTGTGGAACAATCGTAGTTATCGTTACCATTATAACTTGCGGCATAAGTTGTGTCTGCATCTGTCGAATCAACAGCTGTTGTATCTGAATAAGCTGTGATACTGACATTTGAAGAATCTTTGCTGGCATTGATATTTACAGATGCCCTCGGGTGATGACGATGATGTTGGGCTGTTGCCTCTGCTGAAATGCCAAAGGCTAAAATCATCAAGAATGAAATAAAATACTTTTTCATATTGTTTCTTTTTTTATTATTTTCTGACTGTTAGACGTAACCGAATATAACTAAGTTGCAAAGTAATAAAAAAAAATGGAAATTAACGAATAAAATCTATATGAGTATAAATAGTTAGAGGTGATGACTGGTCAGGAATCAAGAAGATTCCGCAGAAGAACCTTAAATTTAATAAAACAGTGAACGGATGAAGTTTGATTAAGTTGCACAATTCGATATTTATTTGTAAGTTTGCATCCTATTAAAATAAGACAATGCTACTGCCAAATGATTTTTCGACATTAACAGAACAGCTGTTGGGTGATGAAGGAGCCAAACAGCTAATGGAGGCTATTGCTGACGAGGCTGTAGTAAGCATTCGACAAAATCCCTATAAATGGCCCTTTGATCATCAAGAGATAAAGCACAATGATGGCTATGTGGCTTGGTGTGAAAACGGTCTTTATCTTAAAAGCCGCCCTTCATTCACATTCGATCCGTTAATGCATGCGGGCTGCTACTACGTACAGGAAGCTTCATCTATGTTTCTGTCACAAGTAATGAGACAATATATCACTGCTCCTTGCAAGATGCTTGACTTGTGTGCAGCTCCTGGTGGCAAGTCCACCGTAGCACGTTCGATTCTTAATGAGGAAAGTCTACTGATTAGCAATGAACCGATACGTAATAGAGCACAGATACTTTCTGAAAACATAACCAAATTCGGTCATCCATATTGCATTGTAACGAATAACTATCCTAAAGACTTTAAACAATGCGGAACTCAGTTTGATATTATTCTTACCGACGTACCGTGTTCTGGAGAGGGCATGTTTCGTAAAGATAAGAAAGCCATTTCTGAATGGAGCCTTCAGAATGTAGAAAACTGTTGGAAACGCCAACGGGAGATTGTGTATGACATTTGGGAATGCCTTAAACCAGGAGGTCTTCTAATATATTCCACTTGCACATATAATACGAAAGAAAATGAGGAAAATGTAAGATGGATTTGTGATGAGTTAGGAGCTGATGTTCTACCTGTATCCATCAGTAATGAATGGAATATAACGGGTTCATTACTTGAGGGTTTTGATAAGCCTGTTTATCGGTTTATACCAGGAAGGAGCCGTGGAGAAGGGTTGTTCCTAGCTATTCTGGGTAAAGATGGTGATACCCAGTTGACTGAAGCTCGTACCTCAACGTCTTCAAAGCATAAAGTTCAAAAACAAAAGACTGAGATTAATAAATCTTGGATCAAAGAATCTGAGAAATTCGAGTTTTCTGTAAACGATAATATCATTACTGCCTTTCCTAAGGCATTTTATGATATTTATTTGTCTGTAACCAGTAAACTCAAAGTTATTTCAGCAGGCATTAAGATTGGAGAAATAAAAGGTAAAGATATCATTCCTGATGAATCACTTGCTTTATCATTAGCACTCAACAGAGATCTGTTTCCAAGCACCGAGCTAACTTACAACCAAGCGATAGCATACCTACATAAAGAATCCGTAACACTACCATCAGATACGCCACGCGGATTCGTACTTCTGACATTCAAAGGTATGCCATTGGGATTTGAAAAAAATATAGGCAACCGAGCCAATAACCTCTATCCACAAGAGTGGAGAATCAAGAGTGGATACACCCCCGAAGAGAATCAATGCATAATAGAATAATAAAATGAAGCAATACTTAGAATTACTTAACCGGATCATGAGTGAAGGAGCACTCAAGAGTGACCGCACAGGAACGGGCACAAAAAGTGTATTCGGACACCAGATGAGATTCAACCTTGAAGAAGGATTTCCTCTGTTAACAACAAAGAAACTACATCTGAAATCAATCATATACGAGTTACTATGGTTTCTCAACGGCGACACAAATGCTAAATATCTTCAAGACCATGGTGTGAAAATATGGAACGAATGGGCTGATAAGGATGGCGACTTAGGTCACATATACGGTTATCAATGGCGTTCTTGGCCAGATTATAACGGTGGCCACATCGATCAGATAAGTGACATTGTAAACGAGATAAAGAATAACCCGGATTCCCGCAGACTGATGGTCAGTGCATGGAACGTGGCAGACATCAAAAACATGAATCTGCCTCCCTGTCACTGTTTATTCCAGTTTTACGTAGCTGATGGTCGACTGAGCCTTCAGCTGTACCAGCGTTCTGCTGACACATTCCTTGGCGTTCCTTTCAACATAGCATCCTATGCTTTACTGCTCATGATGATGGCACAGGTTACTGGACTTAAGGCTGGTGATTTCGTACATACCACCGGCGATACACATATCTACACAAATCATTTTGAACAAGTACAATTACAATTATCACGCACACCTCGTTCTCTTCCAACAATGAAGATAAACCCTAACGTAAAAAGCATCTTCGATTTCCATTATGAAGATTTTGAATTAGAGAATTATAATCCATGGCCTCATATTAACGGAGCTGTTTCTGTATAGAATGATGAGAATAAATATTATCGCAGCGGTAGCAAAGAATCGTGCTATCGGATTTAAGAACAAACTGATTTACTGGTTGCCAAACGACCTGAAACGCTTTAAGGCATTAACCACCGGCAATACGATTATCATGGGACGTCATACGTTTGAGTCACTACCCAAAGGGGCATTACCCAACCGTCGTAATGTGGTATTAAGCAAAACTGAGAAGAACTTCCCCGGATGCGACTGTTATTCCTCGTTAGACGAAGCGATAAAAAGCTGTTCTGCAAATGAAGAGATATACATCATTGGTGGAAGCAGCGTCTATCAACAGGCAATGGAGATAGCCGACCGCTTATGTCTTACACTAATTGACGATACTCCTACAGAAGCAGACGCATTTTTCCCAGATTATGAGAAATGGAAGGAATGTGAACGAGAAAATCACACAAAAGACGAGAAACATGATTATGATTACGCCTTTGTGGATTTCATAAGGAAATAATAAGCTTACTGCTGCTCGTCGTCAAGATCATCATCGTCGAGATCGAGAATCGGAAGCTGACGGTGAATAGCCTCATTAAAAGAGATAATAGTCTCACTACGTGATAATCCCAACGGTTGCAATTTATCGTGGATTATCTCTAATAGATGATGGTTATTCATCGCATATATCTTTATAAACATATCGTATCCACCTGTAGTATAATGACACTCTACCACCTCTTGTATCTTTTTCAGCTCGGCAACAACATGATCGAAGCTCTCAGGATCTTTAAGATATAGGCCAATATATGCACATGTTTCATAACCGATCTTTTCTGGATCTATTATATATTGAGAGCCTTTGAGGATGCCGAAATTCGTAAGTTTCTGCATTCGCTGATGAATAGCTGCTCCACTAACATTACATACTCGAGCCACTTCCAAAAAAGGAATGCGTGCGTCCTCTGACACAAGGCGTAGTATTTGCTCGTCTAAAGAATCCAAATGATGATGTCCCATTTTTTATATTTAATTTATATTTATCCGTTATATTCTTTTCTATAAAAATGCAAAGATATAACAAAAAGAATACTTTTGCAACAAATTCATAAGTAAAATCAACCTCTTGATGATAAATTGTCACAAATTAGACATATTTTATCATTCACTGATAGTATATGGGAAAATAATTATTAGGATAGGACAACAATTAACGCGGAAAGAGGGGGATTCGAACCCCCGAAACGCTTTAGACGTTTACACGCTTTCCAGGCGTGCCTCTTCAACCACTCGAGCATCTTTCCTCTTTAGGTTCCCATTACGGTTTCGGATTACAAAAGTACTTCTTTTAACTTTATAAGCCTAAATAATCGACATTTTTTATTTTCAAATTAATATACTTTAAAGAGTTGGGGGCAATTTCAGGTCTCCAAAGATCCTTTTTACATTATCTTCGGTTGTTTCAGCAACTTCATCTTCACTTATTCCGTAACATTCGGCTATCTTGCGAATAATATATATAAGGTATGAACTCTCATTGCGCATGCCACGTTTCGGAACAGGAGCCATATAAGGAGAGTCTGTTTCCAGGACGATTCTGCTAAGTGGAACAGTCGACAACACCTCAGGAAGATGTGACTTTTTGAAGGTTAGCACCCCACCTATACCTAGAACAAAACGATCGAACGAAAGTAGTTCGGCAGCCTCCTTCTCATTTCCCGTAAAACAATGGAAAACACCTCCCGGCAGCTCTTTCTCATATTGGCGAAGGATATGTACCATTTCATTTTGAGCCTTACGACAATGGATCATTAGGGGTAAACCAGTTTCAACCGACCATTTTACTTGTTGTTCAAAAGCATCAAGCTGCTCCTTTTCCATCACACGACTCCAATAGTAGTCTAACCCAACCTCACCAATCGCGATAAAAGGATGACCCGGTTTTATCATTGCTCTCATACTGGCAAGGGCGTCCTTATAATCATCCTTCACTTCTTCAGGATGTAAGCCGATCATCGGATAAGCCACATCGGGATAATGATGACATAGGCTCAGCATCGGTTCAATTGAGTCTATGTCAATCGCTGGAATAAAGAGCCTTTTTGCACCAGCATCGGATGCTCTCTTAATAACCTCTTGTAAATCGTCAGCGAACTCTTCGCCGGAAATATGAGTATGTGTATCTGTAAATTTCATTAATATATATGTGGTTCATTTCTTCGATAATAATAAACGACGCCGTATTTACGGCACTCCTCGAACCGACGTTCCGGAGGAAGATCAGCAAAAGCATTCTCGACCTGATTCCAGATATCCAGAATGATACTGTCCACATCATCACGTAAAGCAGACACACGCTCCAAAGCGAGAGCTGTTCTTTTCTGTAGTGATTTTCTATTGCGATAAGCTTCATTAAAGATATCCCAGTGAACAGCGACCTTAGCTATCGTAGGATTATATATGGGCATTCCACCTTTTTTAATACGCATCTTCTCACCTTCGATAATCTTGGGTCCATTTTCTACTAACCCTTCACATGTTTTGAAGTTTGGCAGTATATAAATCCCTGGCGTAAGTCCATATAGTTCCAGATAAGAATCTTTTATCTCACCTCGTTCTATTGCCATGTATAGTACTTGAACAAAATGACTTAGGTAAAGTTCTGCATTTCTCTGCAACTGTGTATTTTTTGTAGACTTCTTTATCTGATTCTTCATACTGATATTATACTGTTGGCAAGCGTCAAACAGTTTATCATAAGCAGGTTGCGCTTTATTGAGGGTTTTCCACTCAATAATCCGGTTCCCCGCGGTATAAACGTCATTATTATCAAGTACGACCTTTAGAGCCTTGAGTCGTGCTGAATCAGTTTTTGGCAATCGTCTGTATGGCATCTCACTAATATTGACGATTCATAAGAGAATCGATAAAATGTCGTAACTCAACTTTTTTACTATCGTCCACCTTAACCTTATTAATGTAAGAAAGGCTCTGTTGGAAATAATAATTTACCTTTTCCTCGCATAGTTTACGGATGCCAATTTCATCATAAAGCTTGGTAACAGCAGCAATCTTCGCTTGCGGATCGTAATCTTTACTTTCTATCCAATGGTTCAATTCGGCACGTTGACTATCGTTAGCCATTAACAGAGCGTTAATGAGCATATATGTTTTTTTATTACATAGGATATCCCCACCTATCTTCTTGCCAAACACATTTGGGTCACCGTATACATCCAGGAAATCATCCTGTAATTGGAAGGCTATTCCCACTTGTTCGCCATATCTATACAGATTTTCCGCATCATCAGCTGGCGCATCTGCCAATATAGCACCAATCTTAAGAGCACAAGCCAGCAGAACACTGGTTTTGAGCCGTATCATTTCGATATATTCATCTTCAGTAACGTCATTACGTGTCTCGAAGTCCATATCATATTGTTGTCCATCGCCTATTTCGAGAGCCGTTTCTGTAAACAGGTCAAGTACATCTTTCAGTTTTGTCACATCACACTGAGCCATACGCTGATATGAAAGTACCAGCATAGAGTCTCCGGATAAGATTGCAGTATTCGGATTCCATTTCTTATGAACGGTTATCTTTCCCCTCCTCATATCTGCATTATCCATGAGATCATCATGTAATAGAGTATAATTATGATAGGTCTCTATGGCACATGCCGATGAAAGTATTGTCTCCGGGTCATCCTTATACATGTTATAACAGAGTAACATAAGTACTGGACGAATTCTCTTTCCGCCCATAGAAAGGACATACTTTATTGGATCATAAAGATCAGCAGGTTTGCGATTATAAGGCATATTTGCGATATAATCGTTGATCAGTTTAATAATATAAGAAGTAGTCAACATTGTCATATACTTAATTTTAGTCTACAATTTATTTTTAGAAACATCCTTTAGCACATTCTTACCGTATTATAGATTCATAAGATATACGGATCTATCTATTTGTGTTCTTATTTGCTTTTTCAACTGCGAAAGTAGTATAAAAAAATCATATATGTTACCGTTCGCACACTTTTTTCTCATTTATGCAATAGTTTTATTATTTTTTATAAATGTGAATGCCTCAATAATGTTATTTCTTACGTTATATAGAAAATTGTGTGTATCTTTGTGACAAATTTAAAATATCAATGAGAAAGATTATTTTCGCCACCTTTTTCGTAATGCTCTCGCATCAGATTTATTCTCAGGAGAGCCAGACGGATTATAATTTCCTGCGCCTTCCGGTGAGTGCTCATGCTGCGGCTTTGGGTGGTGACAATATAACAATCATTGAAGACGATCCTACACTTATATTTAATAATCCCGCATTGGCCAGTTCTGTAAGTGACAAAACCATAAACCTCAACTATATGACATATATGGAAGGGACAAAGACTGCCAGTGCCTCATATATCATGGCGATAAAAGAGAGGGGGACTTTGGGTCTTTCTGCCCAATACATGGACTATGGAGATATAAAAGAGGTCACTGAAAATAATGTGGAGACTGGAACATTCTCTGCTACCGACATATCTTTAGCAGGTACATTTGCTTATGAACTGGGTAAACATTTAGTAGGTGGAGTAACCACAAAATTTATTACCTCTCATATTGCAGGGTATAACTCTATAGCAATGGGTGTTGATATTGGTATTAACTACTACAACGAGAAGAATATGTTATCTATATCGGCAGTAGCTAGAAACCTCGGTGGGCAATTAAAGGCTTATAACGACGAATATGAGAATATCCCTTTCGATCTTCAGGCGGGAGTCACAAAGAAACTAGCCAATGCTCCATTTAGATTCTCATTCACCGTGGTAGATCTCACACATTGGGATGCTAGTTTAATTAATCATTGTGTATTCGGAGCCGACATCATTCTTTCCAAAACAGTGTATCTTGCTGCAGGATATAATCCTCGTCGCAATAATGAGATGAAAATAGAAGATTCAAGCCATGGTGCAGGATGGTCCTTTGGAGGAGGACTACAACTTGAACGTTTCAAACTACAAATAAGCTATGGAAAATACCACCTATCATCATCATCATTACTATTTAACTTCTCATACAATATATAATAAATGAAAAAAATTATAATAGCCGTAGATGGATTTTCATCCTGCGGAAAGAGTACTATGGCGAAAGATCTCGCCCGTGCAATTGGATACATTTATATCGACAGTGGTGCTATGTACCGTGCTGTTACCTTATATGCATTACAAAACGGGATGTTTGAGAAAGACGGAACCATTGACGAAGAATCGCTAAAAGCTCACATCACTGATATTCACATCAGTTTTAAGCTAAATAGCGAGACAGGTAGTCCAGAAACATACCTTAATAATATAAAGGTGGAAAAAGAAATACGAGAAATGAAAGTATCTTCACATGTAAGTCCTATTGCCACCCTCCCCTTTGTGAGGAGTGCTCTTGTTGAACAGCAGCAGCAGATGGGGCTTGAAAAGGGGATCGTCATGGATGGACGTGACATCGGTACCACGGTATTCCCCGATGCAGAAATGAAAATATACGTAACTGCATCGCCCGAAGTACGTGCACAACGCCGTTATGATGAACTTACAGCCAAAGGTAATACCTGCAATTTTGATGAAATTTTAAACAATGTGAAGGAGCGCGATTATATAGACATGCACCGTGAAGTAAGTCCACTGAGGAAAGCCGATGATGCCATTCTACTAGACAACAGCAATATGACTATCGCAGAACAGAAAAAGTGGTTACTTGACAAATTCAATGAACTCATCAAGTAATTCTATTGTAGGATTATTCCAAAATAACGAACAGCGTTAAGAATAACGCTATCATAAATGATATTATTGATCAGGGTTTTCCATAAAACCCTGATATTTTTTGTCTAGGGCTGACATAATGATGTTGTAACTTTCTGTCATAGTCTCCTTAATATCAACGGTCCCTTTTCCTTGAGGATAAATGGGCTTATGAATAGTAAGAGTAAGACGATGACGACGAACGAAAGAGAATCCTTTATCGCGGGGCAATACGTCAAACGACCCATTAATCGTCATGGGGACTACCGGTAGTTGTAACTCATCAGCCAAAGCAAAGGCTCCCTTACGGAAAACACCCATATGACCAGTAAAAGTACGACTTCCTTCTGGGAAGACAACTAGCGACATTCCACTATTAAGAGTTTTTCGTGCCTTTTCATAAGTATCCTTTATTTTGCTTGGGCCACTCTTGTCGACAAATATATGATGAGCACTTTCACAAGACTTTCCTATAAATGGGGCCTTACGCAACGACTTCTTCATCATCCATTTAAAGTTACGATGCAGAAATCCATAGACAAGAAATATGTCGAATGATCCCTGATGATTGGAGACAAAGACATAAGAAGTCCCTTTCTCCAAGTTTTCACGACCGTATACTTTGACAGGTATAAAGAGGATGCGACAGACGAACCATGCCCACCACTTGCCTGGAAAATATCCCCAGAAATGTCCATCACCTACAGCACAACCAATGATGGTTAATAAAGCCGTAAGAAAAGTATCTACCAACATGAGTGGTAGAGCTATAAAAAGCTGATAAATGTGATATATGTATTTCATCTTGATTGTTTATTTGTTCTATGTAATGTGATTACTACGATCTCTGGCCAAGCACCAAACCTGAAAGGAATGACTCCTCCCAGACCTTTCGAGACACAGATTGCATGATCTCCTTGATAATACATGCCACCCCATTCCTTATATAGAAACGAAGCAGGTGACCATCCGAAAATCTCAAATTGCATGGCATGTGTATGGCCACTGAGTGTGAGTTGAGCATTGGTCTTCTTCAATATCTGTCTGCGCCAGGCCGAAGGGTCATGCTGTAACATGATGATAAAACTGCGTACGTTGACATCTTTCAGGGTTTCACCAGCACTTGCTAATGCAGGGAACGGAGGACGACCATCATTTTCCTCCCCTGCAATAACAATAGAATCACTACCACGATGTATAGCATGATTTTCATTCAGTAACAGATTCCAGCCCAACTGTCGTTCCAGGTGCTGTAGCTCCTTAAGATTAGCCACACGCTGAGTTGCAGTAAGACTCTTCATATACATTGGATAATCATGGTTGCCCATGATGGAGAAGACACCGTCGGGAGCTTTCAGACTACTCAGTTTATGCATATAGGGATAGACCTCTGAAGGTTGTAGATCAATTAGATCGCCGCAGAACATGATCGCATCTGCTTTCTGGGCATTGATACTATCGATGGAGGCATTGAAAGCATCTACATGTGATGGTGTATAAGTTCCCACATGGGCATCAGAAAACTGAACGATACGATATCCGTCAAATGAAGCGGGTAAGTCCGGTGAAGAATAGTCAACATGTTGAATCACCAATCGATCAAGGCCGAACAGTGAGCCATAAAATATAATATATATGAAATAGATACCTGTAAGAATACCTATAACATTTCCAATATTGGTATGTCGGTGGGAAAGGCGACAAAAGACCAAACCTAACGAAGAAAAAAGGGCGAATCCAACCTTAGGTATAACGATGATTCCAAAAATAAAAATATAGAAAGTAAAGAAGTTTATGACTGAAGGCTCAAAAGTATTGATGAAGCCGAAAGGTAAAAACATCAACCCTAGCAATATCGAAGGCATCCACCATAGTATCCGACAAAGTCGCGAACAGCCTCTGCGTTTTAGAAAATGGCGATAGACATAATAGTCAGGAAGTGCCATCGCTAAGATTAATATAAGTAATATTTTTAATATCATAAGGTTCTATTTATAAATTAGCCATCAGAAATTTTCTCATCAGTTCTGTAGGCACACCACGTCTCCTTGAATAGTCAGTCAACTGATCTTCTCCAATCTTTCCTATGGAAAAATATCGAGCAGCAGGATGTGAGATCATCAATCCGGATACAGATGCATGAGGCTTCATCGCACCGTTTTCAGTGAGTCGGATTCCGATATCTTTCATTTGTAGCATCTCATTCAGAAGGAAATTAACACTCTGATCAGGTAAAGAAGGGTATCCAACAGCAGGACGTATACCCTGAAACTTTTCCACCCATAACTCTTCCATTGTCAATCGTTCATCAGGAGCATACCCCCAGTATATTTTACGAACCTCTTCATGCATCTTCTCCGCCGTAGCTTCTGCCAGACGGTCAGCCAGAGTCTGCATCATCATCTTTTTGTAATGATCATCACTTCCGTCCTTCTCCATTGCTATATCAACAGTGGTTGCAAAGGCTCCGGCCTTATCTATTACGCCCGAAGAAAGTGGTCGTACAAAATCAGACAGGCAAAGATAGGGATCACCTTCATTCAAGACATGTTGTTGTCGAAGGAATGGAATACGAGTAGTACCAAATATTATATCATCACCATCACTGTTCGCATCAAACAGAGCAAACAGAGCATAAGTATGATACTGTCCATCAAAGCTATCAAGCATTTCATCTGCTTCCTCACGGAGTTTATTTCGTTCTTCAAGCTTTGTCTGAGATAATCCCCAGGCAAAATAGAAGTAACTCCAATTGATATAAGGAACTACATCATGAATATGATATGTCAGCAACTTTCTCACCGTTCAAATTCTATCTCTTCCCCATGGTAGTCATTATTAAACCAACCTGCCGAATAGATAGCATGACCATTACAAAAGGTATGCTCTACTTGCCAATTGAACTTATGTCCAGTGAGAGGACTCCATCCACACTTGCTTTCAATACAGGTAGGAAGTACTGTCCATGGGGTATTTGGTTTAACGATTACCATATCAGCTTTGTAGCCGGGACGTATGTATCCTCTACCTTTCACACCAAATAGAGAAGCAGGATTATGACACATCAGCTGAACCATGCGTTCAACAGTCATCACTCCGCTATCTACGAGTTCAAGCATCATTAGAAGTGAGAATTGAATCGTAGGCATACCTGACGCTGCTTTAATAGCTCCACCAACCTTATCGATGACGAGATGCGGCGCATGGTCGGTCCCTATCACAGCTATACGACCATCAGAGAGTGCTTTGCGGAGTGCATCACGATCAGCTTCGGTCTTGATCGAAGGGTTTACTTTAATCTGACTACCTAACCGTTCATAATCCTTGTCTGAGAAGAACAGATGTCCCACAACAGCTTCAGCAGTAATCTGTTTATCATAAGGTGTGAAAAGTTCAAGTTCACGTGCAGTAGAAAGATGAGCAACATGGAGTCGGGTGCCATACTTACGGGCGAGATTCACAGCAAGCGATGACGAAGAGTAACAAGCCTCCTCTGAGCGTATCATCGGATGACACTTCACATCTGGGTCATCACCGTATTTACTCTTTGCTTCCGCTGTGTTGCGGGATATAAGCATAGAATCTTCACAATGCACCATAAGAGGAGCTTTCACTACCTTGAATATTTCGTCTAAACTCTCACGTCGGTCTACCAGCATATTACCAGTTGACGAACCCATAAACATTTTGATACCAGGTATACGATGATAATCGAGTTGATCCAACTGGGTATGATTCGTATTCGTTGCACCAAAAAAGAATGAGTAGTTGATATGGCTTTTTGAACTTGCTGTCCAGAATTTGGCCTCAAGAGCCTCTACGGTAGTAGTCTGGGGTAAAGTGTTAGGCATATCAAAGAATGTAGTAACCCCACCCACTGCAGCGGCACGACTCTCACTCTCAATATCAGCCTTATTAGTAAGACCAGGATCACGAAAATGCACATGGTCGTCAATAACACCAGGTAGAAGATAACAGTCTGTAGCATCCACCACGTCATCGAAGGAGCCTTTGGGCATAGTACTCCCTACAAAAATCTGGGATATATACTCACCTTCTATCAATAATGAGCCACGAAACGACTTATTTTCATTAACAATAACAGCATTGAATATAAGCGTGTTCATAAGAATTACTGCGGTGTGTTAGTCATCGGTGTTGGAGCTGTCTGCGTAGGCATGCCATCTGTCTGTGACGG
>OBMA010000475.1_pt1 | contig 23877 bp, 15 predicted proteins | sample 1539141 | NCBI WGS metagenome assembly OBMA01 (sample SAMEA3991484, study PRJEB22521) | metagenome | biome: anthropogenic terrestrial biome; feature: sewage plant; material: raw primary sludge | place: Sweden | collected 2012-09-26
GGTGCCCCAGCCGATACAGGAGTGTTCCCTGATGGTACGCCCTGCATTCGTTGCATGTTCTCGCAAGCAGTCCTATAATAATCCTTTACAAAAGGATTGTTTTTAAACTTATCGGTGGCCTTACTCATGATATCTTCTATCTGTGGTGTGAGTATCGGATACTTGTATCCACTACAGAGCATCATAAAGACACCCGGACCTAAAACATTATCAAAGTTATCAATGATAAAAGAAGTCTCAAGCATATCCTCCTTTTTAGTTATATCATTAGCCTCTTCATTAAGCTTCATTCTTATTTCATCAATATTACCACCATTCATAATCATCTGACTCTCCTTATGACCTAACTCATTCATCTGATTATCAAGCTGACTACGTTTGTCAATAAATTCATAAAGTTTATCATTCAATGGGGTGCCACCGACCACTTGCTCGGTATTATCTAGTTTTATGATGATATCCCCCTTTTCTAGAACGACGGGCATTATACTCTCATCATCCATAAAAAGATTGGCCATTTGCACAGTATCGGCAATTCCATTGAAATGGAACTGACCATGTATGATATCGCATGAATCAACGTTTTTTAACTCGTTATTCTTTACGACCTTAAGGTATAACATACGTCCATCAAGAGTTTGAATAGACGATGTGCCTTTGATGTCATACGAACCAACACATGAAGTCAAAAAGGCTAACATAAATAATGAGTATAGTATTTTCTTCATAAATAAAATATTAATGCTGACAAAAGTACAATGTTCTTACGACGTATGGAAAAAAATTAGTCCTATTTAAAACAAATATAGCCTCTTTTAGCGTTTTTTTGCCTCTTTATCTAATTCTACAGGCATTCTAAACGAAGTATATAGTTGTAATAGTGAACCCAGGAAGAGACTCAACACCCATTCATTACGAATATAAAAGCTGTAATTGAACCACTTAAGATAGACATATTGGTAGTTGAAAACCATCAATACACCTGCAAAAAGGATAAGAACCCCACCTATAATATAGATATTGCGAAGACGTCGCAGCGCAATATTGTAACCTTCATATCGCTGAAGGAGTTGCATGCCTACGAATAATATAGACCCCAAGATGTAGATATAGGGAGATGGATCCCAGTGAGTGATAAAAAGTATAGCACCTGCTGCCATCAGCAATCCGCCAAGACACATAATAACTGATTGCAGTTTATTCAGCTTTTTCATTCTTTTCATTTATTTTTTGTTCGTCGTCACTCAATATGAAAATATCCTCATCAGAAGCTTTCATAAAATAGCGCTCACGTGCTATTTTTTCAATTGCTTTAGTATTATGTTCCAACTGATACAGCATTGCCTTATCGTTTCTATACATGTCATTATATCTCGCGATTTCATGTTTCAACTCACTTATTTCCTGCTGATGTTTGAACCTGTTAAGAAAACTATTTTCATCAAAGAAACCTACCACAGCCACACCTACAATTATCACCGTATGATACTTGTAGTGATATAAAAAATTCCATATAGCCTGTGGACGAATCATTATTGTTACGTATTAATTGCTGCAAAGATACTTAAATATTAGCAACAACCAAAATAATTGTGAAGATTTATCTTTTTATTTATACAATGTCATTTTCTCTTCTTTTTGCCGTTAAAACAACCTTTCCATTGCAATATTTTACAATCATTTCTCTATGGGTAATAAATATCATCGTTTTATTTTTATACTCAGACAATAAGCGTTCGATCATCACTTGTTCAGTCTCTTTGTCAAGTGAGCTGCTAAATTCATCAAAGAGCATGATATTACCTGGACGCAAAAGAGCGCGGGCAATGGCAATGCGTTGAGCCTGTCCCTCACTAAGTCCCACTCCATATTCCCCGCAAGGACTATCGAGCTCTTCAGGTAGCGAATAGACGAAATCAGCAACTGCCGTATGAAGCGCCGAACGCATTTCATCGTCTGTCGCATTAGGATTGCCTAAGAGGAGATTATCACGAATTGAACCACTTAAGAGCGAATTACCCTGAGGAACATATTCGATATTACATCTGCTCCCGGCATTTGCTGATAAGGTCTGCCCATCTTTATTATAAAAAATGATTTCGCCGGTCTGCGGTTGAAGAAGAGCTAAAACAAGTCGTATAGTCGTGCTTTTCCCTACCCCGGTTTCCCCCATGATAGCTGTACGGCTACCAGGTTCAAAATCATAAGAAAAGTCTGAAAGGATAGGATGACCACCGTCAGGATAACGATAAGTGATATTCTTTATTTTAATTCCAACCGGACCGGAAAGGAACCTTGAGTCCGTAACATCCTCAACGGGGAAAGCCTCCAACTCCCTCAAACGGTCAATTGACGTAGAAGCATGGATGAACGAAGGTATCTGACGTGAGAGGTCAACCATAGGACGTTGTATCTGACTGACCAGCTGCAGGAAAGCCGTCATCACGCCAAAAGAGATAACGCCATCGCGCAAGCTCACGATTCCCCAGATAAAGGCGACAAGATATCCTACGGAAAAACCTATTGATACCATAGAACGGGAGAACAGTGTGAATCTGGTGCGATACATGATCTGTTGATACAGCTTCTGTTGTACGGTTCTAAGTTTGGCTGCCATCGTATGACTGCGTTCCATACTCCTTATCACTACATGATGTTGCAGACTTTCCTGAAGAAGACTCTGTACGCGACTGTCGGTGGTACGGATATCCTTTGTTAATCGTCGCATCTTCTTCATGTATACTTTACTAAAGACCAGAAAAACTGGCATAATAAGTAATAAAGTCCATGCCAGCGCCTGATTCATACTACAAAGAAAGAGAAAAGCAGCGACTAATTGGGTACCCGTAACAAAAAGCGAAGGTAACGAGCTGCAGATAGTATTAGTAACAACTCGCACATCCTCTTCAAGTCTGTTCATCATATCTCCGCTGTGTAAGCGGTCTTTACCCTCCCATCTTGCTGTCATAAGATGAACAAATAGACGATGGCGAATATGATTCTTCATTTTGATCTCAGTCTGGCTACCAAACCATGAGTCAAATATATTGGTAGAGAGCTCCACCAGGAGCAAGACAACCAATGAGACCAAGTAAAAATAGAAGGACTCATCTGACCCCTGATGGCTGTGGGTGACCATATCCACTAGTAACTTACTAATATAAATAAACAATAAGCCGGAAGCCACTCGTATAAGCCCCAGTAAACAGTCTATGAACATTCGCCAACGTATGCCACACGAGGCTTTCCACAACCAATAAAAGTAAGTTTTTATCATGACCGTTATTCAATCAGGCCGGCCTTTATCCACTTATCGAGTAACTCCTCTACATCTGTCCGTGCCTGTTCCTTTGTCACTTCATATCTTTCAATGAGCAGACCTATAAGTGTCTCCACATCAAATGCTTTATCATGACATTCATCCCAAAGATAAGCAGCACTCTCATTAAGACATATGATTTTGTTGAAGTTGATCTGTTCCAGACCTTCACCCACAACAACCATCTCATCACCGATTTTACGCAGCACGAAGCCGTCTTTTATTTTCATAATCGTTATTTTAATTTATTTTTGAATCTTATTTCTGAGAACCGTAAGTCGCATAAAAGCCAATAGCCATCGTCGTAATCCACGTATATGCCACCAGAAACTGGCTGCAGCTCTCATATATCCCGAATAGGGATCAATCTCTCTAGCTCCACGAACGATAACCTCCACCTTTGCAGCAAGGTTGTCAAGGTAACAGTGTTCCACCCCATACAGATTGCCATCACCCATCAGGGTTACCCTATTATCTTTAATAGAGATAATGCGATGAACCACAAATACGCCCTTAGAGACTTCAGCTAAAACGATATCCCGCACCTTATAATCTGAACAATTCACAAATCTCACATTATCATGACCTCCATATATGAAGGGAAGCATACTGTTTCCTTTCACTCTAAGTGTTACGGAGTGTCCCTCTTGGATGAGTTTGCGTACTTCACCGAGGAGCACATCGTTAGGCATCACCTTTACTTGAGGGAGATCTTCATCAATCTGTTCACAATCTGATCTCATCACGCATGTTTTATGTCTGCTGTCAACTCTCTGTAGCTCATATTGGCAGCTGCCTCATCAGGCAGACAATCGAGACGGTATATCGGAACGTTGCATATGATTGAATTGATCGTTTCGTTAATACCGTCATTCAGTCGTCTCTCCCATTTCATATTAGACACCGTCGGAAAGAGAGCTGCATAAGCAGGTACAATAGGTAAACGTTGAATTTTATTATATGGAGCTTGATGCAAGCTCACGAATCCACCAATTCGTGCCTCGACATTACGATAACATGGAGTTTTTCCGCTCCATGGAGAGCCATACACCATTGGTATGTTATCCTCCTCGCAACAGATGACAGGATTATCATCGTTAAGGAGTTCCGTTCCTGGAATATATTTCAACCACAATCCACTATGAGTACTCTTACCAGTACCACTTTTTCCCAGGAACAGATATCCCAGTCCGTCTTTTTTGATAACCGACGAATGAATAAGCAGATGATGACGAGTGGCACCGGCAAAGGCATACATCATCATCACAGCACTATTAAAACCGTAGAAATACATTTGCGACGAACATGTTGTACGAAGCCATGCCTGAGAGAAATCATTGTTGATAGTGAGGAGGCAACCTCCCGTCCTATCGTCATCAAGTGTCATAAGAATACTATACTCTCCTGCATCCGATTTATAAATTTGCATCCTTTGTCCTTCCTCATCGAAATCAGCAATTTGTGAACAATCTGGTTTAATGTTTTCAAAACTATCTGACGGCAATACATTAAGAAGGAAAGCAATATCTAATGTTTTATCTAATGTCGAAAAAGGTTCATATTGTTGTAGACAGTCATTCAGCTCATCTGATGTATCAAGAAGTATCTCGAACGGCATTTCTGCAACGATATATCTATATTTATTTTTTTTAATCATCATATTAGTTCCATAATAATCAGTCTATATTCCTAAGCGTTGCAAATATAATGTAAATATTTGAAAAAACAGAAATATCATCAAACATTATACGAAGATAACTCATATCTCAGGAATTTGATCAATAAAAATGATATAGTTCTCAATGACGTAACGAGACAAATGTTGTAATCGATCGAGGAGGAAGAGTCGCATTAGAACCCTTTACGATACCCATAGGTGAGATATTTTCATCCTCATTATCCGAGGTACGATAAACCTGCCAATCGATTTTATTTTTTTTGTCCATGCTTAAAGGGAATGATTTATTCTCAGATGAATAATTGATGGCTACTACAACCCATTGTCCGTCAGCATTTTTGTATGCCGAGCACATAATTCCTTTCGGATCAGTATCACCCTCTACCACAATTCGGCCCTTATTATCGAGAGCATTGATTGTATATCTTACAGCATTGGGACGTATAAAACGACTGTAATTACCGAGCGACCATAGTAACTTTGATGTTACCGCACGTCCCGACTTCATATTATCGCGACTAAAGATACGTATCAGACCGTCTTTATAATTACCACCGGCAGCACGCCACCACTGCCAGCTGCGGGCATCAGCCATCACAAGATCGTAATGAATTACACGAGCCACATATAGAGCCGTTTTCATGGTAAAGTCGTAACCGCCTCCACCACCTATCTCTTCGTCATTACCCATGATACAGAGTTCCGTTTCCCAGAAACCTATTCCGTATTTCTTTACAGAGTCACGCAGTGCGCAACGCATGTCATGAAGCATAGATAGCGGAGTATTGGTCCAATAGCTATGTGCTGCGATGACAGGTTCCACATTTGGTGTAGTTCCGAGGTAAGTTTCTGTACTGTCGGGACTGAAAAAGGTGCGTATTGTATTACCACGTTGCCAATCTGTATTATGAATACCCATCAGACATCGGTAATCCGATGATTCGTTCACCAAGATCTTTGTATTTACAGTGTCTTTAATAAATTGACTGCTGATTGATTTCACCAGACGAGCTATTTCACGATTGAAAACAGGCGTACCTTCTTGCTTTGGACCGAGCCAGTTCCAACTCCCATCAGGTTCATTTACCGGTGATAAATAATCTATCTTTATACCATCATGCGTATAAAGTCCTTTTATTGAGGTAGAAATAAATCGTGCGAGATCGTCATAGCAATCATCTTTTAGATTGAAAGACGCTCCTCTACCCGTATTTGTAGCTAGTCCATTCTGTGTAAAATAAACCGGAGGTGAGTTTAAAAAAGCCAGAAAATAATTGACGCCACGTTCCTTGGCCAATTTCATAAAGTTGCGTTGTCCCTCCTGCTTATTCCAATTATAGGATCCATCAGCATTCAGAAAACATTCTGTACGGTTAGATGGTTGTATTTTACTGCTATCACCCTGTTCCTCGCTGCCCGCTCCGAGATTAAAACGCCAGACAGAGAGTCCAATACCCTTTGGCTTTCCTGTATTATCATTCTCACAACTAAACAACCAGTCGGCAATCTGATTCTGTTGCTCCTTGGGCCACAGTCCCAATTTATCCATACTCCATGCGTCAGAGGCTCCGAAACAGTCAATTGTCTGACGTGGTTGTGTGGTCTCGATTTCGAATTTCGAGATATTATCTTTACAATGACCGTCAATTACGGTTGATGCAAATAATCCTAATAACAAAATATGTATCTTCACAATCGTATTTTTTTTATACGATAACGTAAATATGTCAGATTTGTTATCTTCTAGCGCAATCAAATACGATTTATTAATAAACGGAGCTGATCTTCTTTATTCTTTCGGTTTATTTTTCTCATCACATCCCTGCGAGGCCAGTCTGATTTTATTCATTCCGAATCGACTATTGATTTGATCAGTAGCCTCCATCAGTTTTCTGACTCGTTTTGGATTCTTACTCTGAGAGGTAAAAAGATCAAGCTGTATGGCTCCATCGTCTGATATATCACCAAGAATCACTCCGGCTTTCTTATACTGATAGCCGGAAAGGAAGATCTGATGTAACATATCCAGTGCCCCTTTTACGATCTCAACGGTATCCGCTGTGGGGGTTGCAAAACGTCTGGTCGCACTGTTCCCATATTGTGACAAATCATCACGATGACGGTTGGTGACGATATATGTTGTTATAGTACGACATACACTGTGCTGGTCACGCAATTTTCGTGCAGTTCCGGCAGCAAAATTGCTGATATACGTATGAAGTGTATCTTCACTGTCCGTCATATAGGCGAAAGTACGCGATAGCATGATGCTGCGTTGTTTGGGAGGACTGCTGACATCAATACATGAGAACCCATGCAGCTCTTTCCACGTTCTTACGCCGGCTATCGAAAATCTGTGTTGGATATAAGACTCAGATTTGAATGCAAACTCATAGGCCGTATTGATATTATCATAACGTAATCTTGGGGCAGAAGCCCTCCCTATCCCCCATACATCTTGGATAGGAAGTTTACGCAGAGCCGTATCTATCTTATCTTTAGGCAAGATGCATATCTCGTGATAAGCAGGATAATGTTTTGCAAACCATGTTGCGACCTTCGCCAGTGTATTTGTCAGTGAAGCACCGCAACTCACCGGAATTCCCGTACTCTGCATAATGGCATCCTTCACCTTCTTTATATATATGCGTAATTCCTCGGTATCGTCCACAGGCAACGTACCAAAGAACTCATCCACGCTATATTGAATGAAGTTCTGTATGATGCCCTGTTCCAGAACCACCTGCATGATTTTCTTTGAGATACCAACGTATTTGGGGATGTCTGCCGGAAAAACTGTTACGTGATTGTTCTCAAGTAGTTTTCTAACTTGGAAAACCGGATTACCACGTTTCAGGCCTAACATCTTTGCCTCTTTGGTTAAGGCCAGAATGACGCCGCCACCCGCCTCGTTGCAGTTGGCAACGACCACGGGTTTGCCATATAGGTCGGGACGTAAAGATACTTCACACGACGCATAGAAGCTATTACAGTCGATGTGGACTTTCATACTCATTCTTTGTGCAAAGTTAACACAAAAAACAAGAAATCAAAGAAAACGATAATCCTTTTCGAAAGAAGTGTCTACTCTCCGTTTAATTTCCATTCCAGTACTCCGCCACTACATTTTGGTTTAAGATTAGCCGTTATCTGTAGTTTTGTCGTACGTATGGGTTTGAAATGAACAGTATTATAGCAGTCGGCCTTGACTCCGTAAATATCGGTTGTTTCAACAGGAATCCATCTGTCGTCCTTAAGATATTGAAGACTCCATGAAGCTGGTATATCGAAACTACCGTCATAATGCTCCATCTGCATCCAATAAACGGAAGCACTACTCACCTCGCTTTCCGAGGGAAACGAATAAGCAAGGGTTACAGGACATCCCACCTTTAGCCACCAGTAAAAATAAGGCTTTGACGTATCGTGAGAATTGACAGGATCCCACTGGTCGTTGACTCCCCAGCTCCACTCCTCAGCACTGCCACTGACAGGAGCATCCTTCTGGATGGGAGCTTTTATCACCAAGGAGGTACTTCTGGACGCAAGTGTAGATACCGGTGTAGCATGTGCGGACGATTTATCATTCGATATCCACACCTCCATCTGATCACCCTTATAATTATCTTTATTTCCACGGTTGTCCCATGCGAAATAAGGTATTGCCTGGAATGGATAACAGTCTACAGTGCTGTCACGTTTCATACTCTCTATATTACCTTGAAGGACCTCAACTCCACCAAGCAAATCATTTTTAAACGTGGTACTGATATCTGCATCAGGAGTTAGTATCTTATTAAATACAGCACTATCTACCTGATCTTTTCCTTCTATACAATAGACAATTGGTCCACGCTGGAAAGCGTTACGTGAGTGATCATCAACAACAGAGTCGTTTGCTGCGATGCGACGTACTGTCATGGGCATTTTAACAATGACCTTATCGCCGTCACTCCACTTACGATCAAGAACAACATAACCGTTGACTAACTTTGAAGATACTTTTTTACCATTGACACTGACCTCATAAAGTGGTGCATCATCACAGAACTTATATAGATTGGAACCCTCAATCGGTTTTTCTCTTAACCATCCTGGAATACGAAGATGCATGGCAAACTGCTGACGTTTGGTTGCATTAACGGTTAGAGTGACATCACCATTCCATGGATAATCAGTCTCCTGATTAAGAGAGATATTGATTACCTGGTTATTGATATCACTTTTACTTTTGGCATATAGATTGACAAAAAGATCGCGTCCACTTGTAGCATACATATACCAAGGTACAGAAGCCATAAAACGGGTTATGTTTCCCGGGCAGCATGCGCAGCCAAACCAAGCCTGACGGTCATGTTGCCCCATGCTTGCCAGAGGATTATCATAGAAAAAGCGGTTACCCGATAGTGACACGCCACTGATGACTCCATTGTAAAGGGCACGTTCCAGAACATCCACATAACGAGAATCGCCAGTGAGCAAGAACATACGTTCATTCCAATACACATTAGCTATCGAAGCACATGTCTCAGCATAAGCCGTCTGATTGTTCAGTTCGTAATTCGGTCCGAAACCTTCTCCCTGTGCACGACTACCCATGCCTCCGGTGATATAAAGTTTCTTATTGGCCATATTATTCCAGATACGGGTGATTGCATGAAAATAAGCCGTATCATGTAATAACGCAGTCACATCTGCTACACCACTGAAGAGATATCCTGCACGAACAGCATGTCCGACGATCTCATCTTGAGTAAGGATGGGTTTATGGTCCTGACTGTATTCGCTGGGATGGTGTCCGTCGGTACAGCGTCCGGTCTCATCAACAAAATATTTTGCCTCGTCAAGATACTTTTTATCTCCTGTAACCTTATAGAGTTTACAAAGAGCCATTTCTACAATAGGATGTCCGCTGGGACGATGAATCTGTCCCTCATTGGGGCCGAAGGTCTTGCAGACAAGATCGGCATTTTTAATCGCCACGTCAAGGAATGTCCGTTTCCCCGTCGCTTGGAAATGAGCCACTGCCGCCTCATACATGTGACCGCAGTTATAAAGTTCATGAGAGTTGATGCGGTCCCACTTATGAGTACCCCACCATCCGCTCAGACGTGTACATTTATTAGTAACACAGGTGGTAAGATAACCGTCAGGTTCCTGAGCATGGGCAATAATATTGATGACACTGTCAAGATAACTGTCCAATTTCGCATCATATTTTAAAGCTAGCGAATAGGAAGCCCCTTCAATAACTTTATAAGGATCGGTATCATCAAACGAGAAATCACCACGTTGTTCTCCTTTCATCATGCCTGCTGCTATGGCGAAATTATCAAAACGGCCATTTTTCTCACATTCTTTGAATGCCGATGGTATACTTACGGTACGATTAACTTCCATCTTTGGCGCCCAAAAACGGTCGGCAAAATGTACACTGGTAAATGGCACCTGCTGTAGTGGTGTCTGAAGCATTGACGGGACCTGCGCATAAACTGCTGTGCCCGACATGATCAATGCCATTGAAAATATGTTTCTAAATTTCATTTATAATTATTTTTATGATGCAAAGATAGACAATTCAGATAAATCTTAGATATAAATATATCCTTTTGATTACAAAGATTATGTGATTTGGACGTTATTTCTGTCTTTTACACGATTTTTGCGAAGTTCAAAATGAACCAAAAACATGGTACTCATGGAGCATTAACCGTAAAAAATGTTTTTTGACAAGAAAAAACAACTCGAAAAGACATTGATTATCAGGCACATGACAAAAAGTCCTATAATATAAACGATTTTTGAAAGTCTATTTGTATTTAATATTGTATATTTGCATACATGAAATAGAGATATTTATGATAAAAAAGAAGTCACTTAATTAAAAAACGAAAATATAAAGTTGGACGGTCTTCATTGATTGAAAAACTTTACATTGTTTAGTAGTAATGATTGGGATCGAAGTCTGTGAAGATATCGATCTTTTAAATGAATTCAAAAATAAAAAACTATCTTTAAATATGAAATACTTACAAGCAATCTTTTTGTGCCTGATGATGCCGATAATGGTTATGGCAGAAAACTGGGACAATAGTTACAAGCAGGTGGAACAGAGCATAAGGATGCCTCAGTTTGCCGACAGGACATTCAACATCACGACCTATGGTGCAAAGACTGATGCCCAGGCAAGTGTTAATCAGAAAGCTATCAATAGTGCTATCATCGCCTGCTCAAAAGCCGGTGGTGGTAAAGTTATTGTCCCGGCAGGAACATGGAATACTGGCGCAATAAGAATGCTCAGTCATGTTAATTTGGTGGTGGAGAAAAATGCGACCCTGTTATTCGCCTTTGTTCCCAAACTATACCCTATCGTACTCACACGCTGGGAAGGATTGGACTGTTGGAATTACTCGCCACTGATTTATGCTTATAAAGCAACGGATATAGCCATCACAGGAGAAGGTACGATTGATGGAAACGGTTCAAATGAAACATGGTGGAAATGGTGCGGAGCTCCTAAATTCGGTTGGAAGGAGGGTGTTGGAAGCCAGAAAATTGGCAGACCGATGCTACAAAGATGGAGTGAAGATGGTGTGCCTGTCAACAAACGTAAAATGGGCGACGGATACTTTATGCGTCCACAACTGATCAACTTCAACCAGTGTGATGGTATTCTTATTGAAGGCGTCACATTACTTCGTTCACCGTTCTGGGTCATCCACCCATTATTAAGCCAGAACATCACAGTCAAACGTGTACATATCGCGAATGATGGTCCTAACGGTGACGGATGCGATCCGGAATCCTGTAACAAGGTTCTTATCGAAGATTGTTTCTTTCATACCGGTGACGACTGTATTGCTATCAAAAGCGGACGTAATGCCGACGGCAGATTATGGAACCGCCCCAGTGAGAATATGATCATACGTGGATGTACCATGGCTGACGGTCACGGCGGCGTGGTTGTTGGCAGTGAGATCACCGGAGGATGCAGAAACGTGTTTGTAGAAAACTGTAATATGGACAGTCCTAATCTCGAACGTGTATTGCGCTTGAAGACAAACTCATGCAGAGGCGGAATCATTGAAAATATCTTCATGCGCAACGTGAAAGTGGGTCAGTGCCGAGAGGCTGTACTTAAAATCAACCTCGATTATGAGCATGAGGAAGTTTGCTGTCGGGGTTTCAACCCTATCGTAAGGAACATCTACATGGAAAATGTGACATGCCAGAAGAGCCAGTATGGTGCAATGATTATCGGACTGGATACTGTGACAAACGTTTACAACATCAATGTAACAAACTGCACCTTCAATGGTGTCACCAGCGGAGGGAACTCAATCACCGGTCTTACACGTGATATCAAATTCAACAATGTCATGCTCAACGGTAGTCTCGTGCTCGATAAGAAGCCATATAAAAACTGGAGCGAGTGGATGGTTGCATCGGAAATGAAACGTTCTCCAAAAAGTTATTTACTCGACTTTGCAAAGACACCCCGCTGGAGTTATGTGATGGGCATCGAACTGGAATCGTTTCTCGATGTATACAAGAAATACGGAAATAAAAAGATACTTCAATATCTCAAGGAGTATTCTGACACGATGATCAATGATAAAGGGGATATACGCTCCTATGATATAAATGACTATAATCTTGACCAGGTTCGCACGGGAAGATTTATTCTACGGATGAATGACATGGAACCGCAGAAAAAGAATCTGACAGCTATCAAGACTCTCTTCAAGCAGTTGCAAAACCAGCCTCGTACAGACGAGGGTGTATGGTGGCACAAGAATATATATAAGAAACAAGTATGGCTTGACGGTATCTATATGGGGCTGCCTTTCTATACAATGTCGGCTCCACAAATGACCAAGAAGCCGGAAAAGATCTATGATGATGCGATCAACCAAATCATGCGCACAGCTGCTCGTACATACGATGAAAAAACTGGACTATATCGTCATGCTTGGGATGAAAGCCGTTCTATCTTCTGGGCAGATAAGGAGACCGGATTGTCACAGCACACATGGGGCCGGGCAGAGGGATGGATGACAATGGCAATCATCGAGCTGTTAGATGTTATCCCTGAGAACTATCAGAGACGTGGAGAACTTATCGGGCTACTGAATAAAGTCCTTACCGGCGTCGTTAAATACCAGAACAAAAATACAGGTTTATGGTACCAGGTGATGGATGTTGGGAGTTCAAAAGCCGATAACTATCTTGAAGCGACGTGTAGCAGTATGTTCACTTATGCTCTGCTCAAAGGTTACCGTAAAGGTTATCTCTCGTCAGAGTTCCGTGATGCCGGGATAAAAGGATTTGATGGCATCTTAAAAAACTTTATTAAGATCAACCCCGACAGCACAATATCGCTTACCCAATGTTGCTCTGTAGCCGGACTTGGTCCGGAAACCAATAAACGACGCGACGGTTCATTCGAATATTACATCAGTGAGCCAATACGTGAGAATGACGCAAAAGGTGTAGGACCGTTCATCTGGGCTGCGCTCGAGATGGAGGCGATCAACGAAAATCAGGCTTTACAGCCTATCAATCGCGAAGCTGTAGTCAGTCGCAACAACCCGGAAAACAAAAAGGCAAATAAACTTTCATCATTGACTGTAGGCAACGGTCACTTCGCTACCACAGTGGATATTACGGGGTTACAGAGCTATCCGGAATTTTACAAGAGTGGAGTTCCGTTGACTACAATGTCATCATGGGGATGGCATTCCTTTCCCAACACAGAGAATCTAAAGGAAGAAGAAACGCAGAAATCTTTCGACTTGGGTCACGGACACAATGAAGTGTACGCTGTAGAATACAAACAGGCGGGAAGACAAAAAGACGCAACAAATTATTTCAGAATCAATCCTCACAGACTGAATCTCGGAACTGTCGGACTGGAACTGAGAGATAATAATAACAATATAATTCCCATAGATAACTTGGAAAATGTCAGTCAGAAACTGAACATGTGGGAAGGGAAGATAAATAGCAGATTTAACGCCAACGGTAAGACAGTAGACGTAACTACAGTATGTCACCCTGAAAAAGATTACTTGGCATCCACACTACACACTATTTTATTCAAAAATCGGAAGGCTTTGATCACCTTCCGTTTTTCTTATCCTTCAGGAGGACATTCTGATGATGGAAATGACTGGACAAAACCGGAACGTCACACTACGACAATTGCACAGACGGGTACAAACTTTGCCGTACTGAAACGGAACATCGACGATTACACATACTATGTAAGGATTGAATGGAACGGGAGTGCTCTGTTTAAGAAGAATGGTGAGCATTACTTTACATTATCACCAAACGACTCCACTTTCAGTTTTAATTGTCTTTACTCACCTACCCTACCAGAGGCAACTGGTATGAATACGACAAAGACAGAGAAAGCGGCAGCAAAATCATGGAAGAAATTCTGGGAAGACGGTGCCTTTGTCGACTTCGGTGGCTGTACAGACAGCAGAGCAAAAGAAATGGAAAGACGTGTTGTTTTATCAGAATACCTGACGGCAATACAATGTGCTGCTAACATGCCTCCTCAAGAGTCGGGACTCACCTACAATACATGGTTTGGACGTCCTCATCTGGAAATGGTTTGGTGGCATGCCTTGCATTTTTCTCTATGGAACCGTTCTAAGGCACTTGGAGACATGCTCGGTTGGTACGACACAGCCTATCCCAACGCATTGAAGATTGCGAAAAGACAGGGCTTTAAAGGAATAAGATGGATGAAAATGACTGATCCTTGGGCAGGAGAATCGCCCTCTAATGTAGGCTCGTTCCTGATATGGCAACAACCTCATTACATCTATCTGGCAGAGGAAATGTATCGTAACGCCCCTTCTGCAAAGACGATAAAGAAATATGCGAAGAATGTACAGGAGACCGCAGAATTCATTGCAGACTTTGTCAGTTATGACAAAACTTCAGACAGATACTTTCTGAAGGGAGAAACAGCCATGCAGGAATCGATGTCAAAAGATATCACTTACAATCAACCTTTTGAACTGGCTTACTGGCGGTATGCCCTTATCACAGCACAAACATGGCGTGAACGCCAAGGACTTCAAAGGGATGTAAAATGGGATGATATCATTCATAAAATGGCTCCATTGGTTGAGCAAGATGGCATCTATCTCGCAGGAATGAACATCTCAAAGGTTGACACATCTTATCTCAACAAATGCCATAGTGACCACCCGGCTGTTCTCGGTGCATGTGGCATGCTGCCGACTTCTCCTCAATATAATCAGGAAACAATGAACAAAACCTATGACTGGGTGATGAAAAATTGGAATTTCTTGACTACATGGGGATGGGACTACGGTATGATAGCGATGGCTGCCGCTCGACTGGGACGCCCCGCCGACGCTGTCAACGCACTGCTGATTGATACTCAGAAGAACACATACCTCACTAACGGTCATAACTACCAAGATGATCGTCTTCGTATCTATCTGCCGGGCAACGGTGCACTGCTCGAAGCTGTGGCAATGATGTGTGCAGGGTGGGACGGCTGCTCTGATGTTAAGAACCCCGGATTCCCTCAGGATGGAACATGGAATGTACGTTGGGAAGGGTTGAAGAAGATGCAATAACCAAAAACCTTATGACGACAAGATAAACGAACGACAATATCACAAATAACAAGAATTCAAAATAAGCGATATTTATTGACGCGATATGCAAAATAAGTCTTATATTTGCACCAAAAAATACAATAAAAGGAATGTTGAATATATGTATCGTAGCAGGTGCACGACCAAATTTTATTAAGGTAGCACCGATTGTTAGAGCCATCTTGAATGCAAAGAGTGAAGGAAAATCTATTGATTATAGGTTAATATATACCGGTGCAAAAGACGATAAGACCATCGAGCCTTCGCTGTTTGATGATTTGCAGATACCCGAGCCCGATGCTTATCTGGGAGTTGACAACGTAAATTTGAATGAATTGACAGGTAATGTCATGTTTGCGTTTGAACGTGAATTGGATGAGCATCTCACCGACGTAGTCATCGTAGTAGATGATCTGGCCTCCACAATGGCTGCTGCTATCGTGACGAAGAAGAAAGGTAAGACACTCGCCCATCTTGTAGCAGGAACACGTTCGTTTGATATCAAGATGCCGAAAGAAATCAACCGTATGGTCATTGATGGCCTTTCGGACCTGCTTTTCACGGCAGGTATAGGCTCAAATAGAAATGTCGGTCGTGAGGGAGCAGAGTTCTCACACGTTTATTTGGTTGGAAACATCTTGATGGATACACTGAGATTCAATCATAACCGTCTTCAGAAGCCAGCCGTATTTGATGATCTCAAATTGGAAGAAAAGAAGTATATCGTATTCACGATCAACCGTCATGTTCTTCTTTCAAATAAAGAGAATCTTAAGAGTATGCTTGCAACTATTGCCAGAGATGCCACCGGCATTCCTGTTGTCATACCTGCACGCAAATATGCATATGACGTCATATCTGAGATAATGCCTGACTGCAACAATCTTCACCTCATCGAGCCACAAACTTACCTCGGCTTCGGTTATCTGACAGCCCATGCAATGGGTATCATCACCGATTCGGGCAATGTTGCAGAAGAGGCAACGTTCAATAGCGTACCATGTATTACATTAAACAGCTATACCGAACACATTGAGACTGTTAATGAAGGAACAAACGTACTTGTCGGTGAAGATGGAAATAAACTGAGCGAGGCTATCCTACTGATGGTCTCAGGCAACTGGAAAAAAAGTTCACTACCCGACAGATGGGACGGACGAACTGCGGAACGTATCATCCAAACATTGATGGATTTCAAAACAGAATAATAAAAAGCCCTCGTGCAACTAGTTGCACGAGGGCTTTTTTATTTTATCAGGAAGTTACAAATAAATAATTATTTACCTATAAATTTCTTTCCATTCTGGATATAAACGCCCTTGACGGCATTTGTAACACGTTGACCAGCTAGATTATAGATAGGAGCATTACTATCCTCTTTTACTGTGGCTGGAGTTACTCCTGTTGGAAGAACTGGAGAAAACTTAAATCCAAAAAATCCCAACTTGGAACCAGTGCACAACACATAATAAGACTCACCAGATCCCACATTGAAAGAAACTGTACCGTAAGTTTTTCCAGGTACCTGATAAGTATCAGAAAGAGTTTGAGCAACTTTAGTTGGATCTGGAAGATTAGCAGTTAAGTCAGACACTGCCAATACAGAAAAATCACTTGCCTTAACGACATAAAGAGATTTATTTGCATTCAGACATATACCAACTTCCAATAAGCCATCTTTGGTAACATCGAATTTGTAGTAACAACCCGTTGGAGCAATTCCGGACCCAATGGTAAAAGCGCCACTAATACTATTTCCCGCAGTATAGGCAACAAAATCAGCATCTGCATCATTTGCTCTTTTGGCTGGTGATGCAAAAGTTCCTTCAGTAGAATAGTTTAATGTTATTCCATCAACAGAGGTTATTGGAGTAGCTGAAGATATTACATCACCAGCTGCAAGGATATAACTTGACTGGGCACTTGCACTAATGGCTGTGAAGCCAAAAAAGCTGAACAAAAAAATGTTTTTCAGAAAGTCGAAATGTTTCATAATAATTACTTTTTTAGTTAAACATAATATAGGATAAATTTATCGCAAAAATACAGAATTAATATAAACGCAATATGAAATAATTATCATAAGAATATGACTTTTTATCAATTTATTATTCCGCAGTACTTTTAAGTATAATATCTTATAAAAAGAAACTGTTTATTCATGAAAGTTTAGTCAACGTCAAGGACTTATAAAAAAATGAGAAAATCATCATGATTACCCTATTCTTCGAGTTAGCAGAAAGTGAAAATATCAAATTGAGGGAAAATCAGGAAAGAATTAATTAAACGAATCAGATCCTGGTGGATAAATTATTCAAAAACTTAAATTATTTATCCATTATGCCTTTATCCTGTAATAATTCGAATCATGTAATATAAAAAATAACAGACTAATAATCAATAACTTGATAATTATTACTACTATTATATCAATTATTCTTTTATAGATATCAAAAAAAACAGTATCTTTGCTCAACTTATTTTTGTTAAATTTAAACATTCTATTTATGTCTGGTAATTTGAAGAACATTAGATTGGTTCTTATGCTCATGTTCATATTCATAACATGTAGCATATCAGCTCAAACAATCAAGGGAACAGTTAAGGACTCGTCCGGAGAACCGATCATCGGCGCAAGCGTTATCGAGAAAGGTACTTCGAATGGTAAAGTAACCGACTTGAATGGTAATTTCACTATTACGGTATCTGGCAAGAAGCCATTAGTGGTATCGTACATAGGTATGAAGAAAAAAGAAGTCAGTATTGGTAGTAGGAGTGTGATTAATATTGTCTTAGAGGACGCGAGTACCACTCTTAATGAGGTAGTAGCCATCGGTTACGGTACCGTAAGGAAGAAGGACTTGACTGGTTCTGTTGGTACAGTAAAAGGTAACTCTCTGGCAACTATTCCTGTGCCTAACATCAGTGAGGCATTAGCCGGTAAGTTATCTGGTGTACACGTGACAACGACCGATGGATCACCTGACGCTGAAGTTCTTATTCGTGTACACGGAGGAGGATCCATCACAGGTAGTAATACACCTCTTTATATCGTAGACGGATTCCCAGTAAGTTCCATTAATGATATCTCCTCTAATGATATCGAAGATATGACTGTATTGAAAGATGCATCTTCTACAGCCATCTACGGTTCTCGTGGTGCAAATGGTGTAATTCTGATTACAACGAAGAAAGCCGAAGGAGGTAAAACGAGAATAAATTATAATGGTTTTGTTCAGACAAAGAAAATCGCGAAACGTCTGGATGCAATGAACACTTATGACTATGTGATGAGTAATTATGAATACGCATTACTAAAAGGTTCAGACGCACTCAAATCATTTGAGAGTAATTTTGGTGTCTATGACGATTTAGACCTTTACAAATATGTTGGTGCAACCAACTGGCAGGATGACATGTTTGGAGCAAACGTACTGTCTCAGCAACATAACGTAAGTATCTCTGGTGGTACGGAAAAGACAAACTTCCTGTTGAGTGGTACATACGACTTTAATGGCGGTCTGATGGTCAACAACGACTTCAGTCGTTACGCATTCCAGTTTAAACTGAATCATCAGATTGCAAAGAATCTTAAGTTCGGTCTAAACGCGCGTGTAAATGACCAAACGGTAAACGGTTCTGGCACCCAAGGTGGTACCTATAAGATACGTACCTCACAAGCTATCACTTCTGCTGCTACCAAAGGTCTTTCTGGTTTTACTACAGTAGATACCAGTAACATGAGTGACGACGAATATGAGCAATACATCGAAAACAATATGAGCCTCAGTGAACAGGCACAACGTTATTGGAAAAAACAGAACACTCGTGGTTACAACTTCAATATGAGCCTCGACTGGACCATTATCAAAGGTCTCATCGCCCATACTGAGGTGGGTTATGGATATGGATTTAAGGAAATTAAAGATTGGTGGGGTTCAACAACGACACAAGCATCATATGTTGGAGGTCTCCCTCTTGCCGACTGGACAAAGACAAACACACGTACCATGCGTGAAGAGACAAACCTGACATACAATTTCAAAGTCAATAAGGATCACAATTTCAACGTAATGGTCGGCCAGGAAGTCTCTTCCGGTCAAAGTGACTACAACTACATGTACGCTACAAAATATAGCAAGGCTTACTCTGCAGAAGATGTATTTAATAACTTTGGACTCTATAATGGAGTATCTACGCTGAAAAGTTATGTAGCTCCGAATGATAATTTGAGTTCATTCTTTGGACGTATCAATTATAACTTCAAAGATAAATATCTTGTAGCATTGACAGCACGCGAGGACGGTAGTTCAAAATTCGGTCCAGGTAACAAATGGGGATTCTTCCCTTCAGCAGCTATCGGTTGGCGTATTATTGAAGAACCATTTATGGCAAATACAAAGAGTTGGTTGTCTAACTTAAAACTTCGTTTCTCTTATGGTGAAGTAGGTAACGACCAGATTTCCAGTACACAATACAAAACAGTATATACCCTTAACAGCGACACACACCGCTACGGTGTAGGAGATGTTGCCAACAATGAATTCACAACAGGTTCTACCCTGACCAACCCGAACATCAAATGGGAAACAACCACAACACGTAATATCGGTTTTGACTTCGGACTTCTGAACGAAAGAATCAACGGTGGCATTGAGGTTTATTGGAATACGACAAAGAATCTGCTCTTGGAACGTACAATTACAGCCCCAGGCTATACGAAGACAATTGAGAACATCGGACAGACTTCAAATCATGGTGTTGACTTCAATTTGAATGCTAGTATCATCCGTTCAAAGAACTTCTCATTGGATGCCAACTTTAATATCGGTTTCAACAAATCAAATGTAGACGAGCTTAATGGAGATCAGTCATATATGACTTTCCAGTCGGGCTGGGCAGGAACAGACAACAAAAATCAGGATGACTACATTGTAAGAGTAGGTAGTCCTATGGGACTGATTTATGGATGGATTTGTGACGGATACTATACAACCAGTGACTTCTCAAGTTATGATGCAAAGACAAATTCTTACACATTAAAAACGGGTGTTGCAACAACTAGTCTGGAAGGTGGAGCCATCGGCATACGCCCAGGAACCATGAAACTTCGTGATATAAACGGTGACGGTGTAGTAGATAATGATGACCGTACTCAAATTGGTGATACGAATCCAACATGCTCAGGAGGTTTCGGCCTAAATGTTCAGTCTCATGGATTCGACTTATCAGCCAACTTTACCTACAGTATCGGTAATGATATATACAATGCTAACAAAATAGCTTCAACTCAACAGTATCGAAGCGGAACATATCCAAATATGTTGGCATACATGAATCAGAGCAATAGCTATTCTTATATGAATCCTGGGACAGGTGCTTTGTTGACAAGTCTTGAAGATCTTGCCTATTGGAATGAAGGAGGAAATGGAAAATCTGCAAAACAATACTGGTCACCGTATTCTTTCGGAAGTGCAGTTGTTGTTCCTACATCTTGGGCTATCGAAGACGGTTCATTCCTTCGTATGCAGTCATTGACATTGGGATACACTATTCCAAAGAAGCTTATCAATAGAATTGGTATTCAGAATCTGCGTTTCTACTGTACAGCAACCAACCTGTTCTGCATAACAAACTACTCAGGATATGACCCTGAAGTCAGTTCTTATTCAAGGAACAGTTCTTATTCAGGACTCACTCCGGGTGTTGACTATTCAAGTTATCCTAAGAGTCGCGCATTTACTTTCGGTGTAAACGTTACATTGTAATATTCGAAAAAAGTTTTAGAACTTAAAAATACAGAAATATGAAATTCAAGAATAAATATATAGCAATTGCTACATTCGGTGTATTGTCCCTTGCTTCATGTAACGACTACCTTGAGGTGAAGTCGCCATCACAGTTCGACACCGATTTTGTATTCAGCAATTCCGAAGATGCTTTGAAAGTATTGACCGGAGCTTATGAAAGTTTTTGTGAAGACCCATACACTTCACGTATGTCGTGTGTATGGATGCAGAACACAGATGTTGAAGCGATGGGTCCGAACGCAGGCGTACCTAACGGAGGTCACCGTTCAGACATTTGGAGTCTCCAGGCTTCAGCAGATGTATCATTCAGTGATGTTTATAAAGCGTGGAACAATAACTATCTGGCCATCGACCGAGCCAACCAAGTGATCAGTGGTATTCAAAAAAGTGCCAACAGCAGTAATGCCGAGATGCAACAAATTCTCGGAGAGGCATACTGTCTGAGAGCATATCGTTACTTCCTGCTATGTAACTTTTGGGGTGACGTGCCTTACTTCAGTGATCCGGCATTATATGGTCATGAATTAGATAAGCCCAAGACCGACAAGAATATCATTTATACACAATGTATTCAAGATCTCGTAGACTGTGAAGGTAATATGAAATGGTCAGACACCAACACAGGAGGTATTGAACGTATGAATCGTGACTTTGCTTTAGGTATGATCTCACGTCTGGCTTTATTCCGTGCAGGTTATGGAATGACAAAAGAAGGAACGATGAAGAAAGCTGATGACTATCTGACTACAAGCAGCGATTCACTTACTGTCACTTATACGGATATCAATGGAACTAAACAGACTGCAAGCACATCTGCTGATTATTACAAACTTGCCAAGAATTACTGTCAGAAACTGATACAACTCAAGCCACGTCCTTTAAGAAGCGACTTTGCTCAGATATTCAAGGACGAATGCCAATATAAAGTGACCAACAATGACGAAGTGTTATATGAAGTAGCATACGTGGAATCTTTTGGTGGTGATGTTGGTTGGTGTATTGGTGTACCGAATACAAACGCCTTGACAAAAGGAAATACAACAGCACAGGTATTCTTATCTCCAACTTATTACATGTCATTTGATGACAATGACGTCAGACGAGACGCGACTTGCGCCCGTTACTCACATGATGCAGACACACTCAAAGCATGTAGCAACAGTACGAATATAGCTCCTGCCAAATGGGACCGTTTCCTCTCAGCACACGACCTTGGTGCACTGTCATCAAAAGGTACAGGTATCAACTGGCCTTTGATGAGATACTCTGATGTACTTCTGATGTTGGCTGAAGCAGAGAATGCTCTCAACGGACCTACAGACATTGCAAAGAACGCGCTCAAAACAGTTCGTGCACGCGCATTTGCTGCTAGCCCCAACTATTCAAAGGACGTTACTGAGTATGTCGACAGCGTCGGAGAAAATAAAGATAAGTTCTTTAATGCTATCGTGGATGAAAGAGCATGGGAATTTGGTGGAGAATGTTACCGCAGATTCGACCTTGTTCGCTGGAACCTCTATGGTCAAAAGATTAATGATGTAGTTAAGGAACTTGAAAGCTGGGCAATATCCACAAATGAAGATCTGATGAACGACCCAACTGTTACGGCCAAATATCCAGATGCATCTAAATATGCAGGATGGGCAGACAATGTTTACTTTAAAAAATCAAACGGAGTCCTTGTTTGGTTAAACGACAAATATAAAGTTGCTCTAGACGCTGATGTTACCGGATACACAAAAGTTGGATGGGGTTCATATATGCTTAAGAAAGTTACGTCATACACTTATAATGGTAATACCTACACTACATGCACCAAAACAACAAATAACGGTGTTTCAACCTATTTGCTAGACAATAAGGTGACTGTAACTCCATCAGATGACGGGACCACTGGTATCCAACAGATTATCACGTACGAAGCCGGAGATTATCTCACCCGTATGTTCCGAGGATATACAGGAGGAGGCAAAGAATACGGCACCGGTGCTGTTCCATATCTGTTACCGATAGGGACAACCACAATATCATCCAGCGAGGTTCTTAAGAATGACGGATACGGATTCTCAAGTACATACACCGGAGATGATGTTTACGTGACATTTGCTACCATCACAAAAGATTATAAATAACATCAAAAGATTATAGCTTTATGAAAAATATAATAAAATCAACGTTATTGCTTCTTGCTGTAGGCTCAGCTTTAGGAACATTCACAAGTTGCAAGGACAGTGAAGATGTGACAGCTCCACGTCTATTCCGCCCCATTCTATCCGATAATAATATTGTTGTAGGACTGGATGCAGATACCGTTCCCTACATTAAAGTGAAATGGAATAAATATACGGATGCAAACCAGTATGTGGTTAAAGCTATTGCTGCCGATGGTACAGATTCTATGACCATCACTACCGACTCAAC
>OBMA010000478.1_pt1 | contig 23831 bp, 21 predicted proteins | sample 1539141 | NCBI WGS metagenome assembly OBMA01 (sample SAMEA3991484, study PRJEB22521) | metagenome | biome: anthropogenic terrestrial biome; feature: sewage plant; material: raw primary sludge | place: Sweden | collected 2012-09-26
TGTATAAGTATAATTTTTATTACAATAAGGACATACATCAATATTTAAAACTTCTGATTTTACCAATATCAGAAGTTTGTTAAAAATATTTTTACTGGTTTTATTATAAGTTATTGTCAGCAGATTATATTACCGGTTGCTGTTCAAAATTGTTATCAGCGAATTCAGTTGCCACTGCTGTTGGCGAAAGCTTTTAATTTTTCCTCATGATCCCTTTTGGAAAATCTGCATCCGCAATAATTCTGTCTGTAAAGATTATATTCTTTTGAAAGTTCAATTGAGTGTTTATATCCATTTTCCTTTTTAAAATCGCTGAATAAAAATTCCGGATATTTTTCATTCTCCTGAGACATGTTTTTTTCAAGCTTCATACCAATTTCATTTATCCATTTTGCATTTTTATAAGGACTGATTGAGAGTGTAGTTGAAAAAAAGTCATATCCATTGTCGGCTGCATATCCTGCAGTTTTTCTCATTCTCTGTTCATAACAAAGATAACATCTTTCGCCTCTTTCAGGTATATTTTCGCGTCCTTCTGCGATACGATTAAATTCCTCAGGCTCATATTCACCATTTACTATTTTCACATTTTCAGTAAAATCAGCCTCTTTTAAAAACCTGACAAGTTCCAGATAACGTTTATCGTATTCTTCCTGCCTATCAATGTTCGGATTATAAAAATATACTGTCACATCAAAATGATCTACCAGCACAGATAAACAATGTGAACTGCACGGACAGCAGCAAGCATGAAGAAGCAGTGCTGGCTTTTTTTTATAAGTCAAAAATTTTTCATCTGATTTTTTTTCCTGCTCCTTAAATCTCTGATAATAATTTTTTTGTTTTTCATCAAACATAATTTCATTCCTTATTTTTGTAAATTTCAAACTTTATGCTTTCATCCACAATATGTGCATCGTTTTTTCTAATGCCAATATTGCTAAATATATATATTATTCACAAATTCAGTGTTGCTTTTTGTTCTATTTTTTTGGCATACTATTGTCATGTTTTTACATTTTTGTATATTTTTGACAGTTGACTTTGTCTATTTTTTACAATATAATTTTCTCATAATGATATTAAATTATGCAAAGGGGGTTTTGACATGACTGTAGCGCAGGCAGTAAAAAAATATAAACTGGAACCGGTAAGTGAATACACTGCCAAAGTCAAAGCCATAGAGCTTAATGTCGAGGAAGTGTTATACATGAATGTCCAGAAAAACAAATACGCTTATATCATCAAAGATGGCAAACGCGGTTACATGCTTTACAAAGATGAAAAAAGTATGTATACAAAAATGTATAAAGGTCTTACTATGATTTCTCTTGAGCCTTAATAATCATGTTTATTATGTAAACAAAAAACCTTTCTTAAATAACAGGGTATATGTCAGATATCAGTTCCTGACATATACCCTGTTATTTTTTTATATTCTGCTTCTGCTCCTTAAAACCGTTTTCATATGATTTATAGATGCTTCATCCAGATCCATAATAACAAGCATATCTTCACTATTATGTTTTGCAAAAAATGCAATTCTGTTTTCAGGTTCTATTCCGCAATATTCCTTTATCTTAAGTTTACTGTTAACTTCCATCTGATTCTTTACATAATCCGAATCTGCATTATCCATAATTGTTATCTCTGTCTCAGGAAGAAACATAATCTGCTTGCGATTTGCTTTATTTATTATTTTTGCTACTTCAATATCTCCATCTGTTATTATAAACTCATACTCAGTATTTCTTTGTTTCAAAGCTTTTACTATCCAGAAAATTCCAAATCCAAAAAGTAAAATACCTAGAAGTGCAAATGACACATCCTGAAACAAGTTTACAAAAACTACCATTGCTGCCCCTATTATCATAACAAAAACAGCCAACATCACCTGAATATATGGTGATGCTCCTGCTTTTGAAGTGACAAGTCTCTCATTATATTTGTCTTCCTTTATGTGCATCATTTTTATTTTCCTCCTATACAACCTCTGTAAAAAGACAGTCATTCCATATTTTGTCTGGGGTATCTTTTAATATTTTAACCATGTAAACATGGTCTTCATTTATTTCTACAGCATCTTTTGACTTTCCTAAACAATCAGTAAGTCTTCTATCAATGCTGATTTCAGCCTGTTTAAAATCACCATTCTTTAATAACTGTTCAATAAGTTCTGCAATCAGCTGTTTAAGTGATTCTACCGGGCAGAAATGCTCAACGGAAATTATATCTTCATTCTTCAACATTGAAAAACTTCCTATATTATGTTCGCCGCGCACTGATTTAATAAACCTTCCATTTTCAGAAGCAAGTTCTGCGGAAAATTCATTTCCTGAATATAAGGCCCGGTACAGTTCAGGAAATAATTTCATATATCCTAAATCAACATCATCTGTAGCCAAAAGTTCAGCGAATTTTTTTAAATTTTCTTTTTTTAATATTACTCTGTCAATATTTGTTACTGTTTTATATCCCATAGATTCATAATAATGTACATCTTTCGGCCAGAGATATACAAACGGAATATGTTCCTCCTCCATATCAGCTGCAACATATTCCATCATTTTCTTCATACGTCCTTCTCGTCTGTATGCCTCTCCTACTGCAACCCCGACAATATAATATGTACGGATAATTCTTTTTCCATCTTTTGAAAATACATATGGATTTAAATGAATCATCCCTACTACTTTTTTATTTTCCTTCATGACGACTATTTTATTTTTTTTCACAATGTTATTAAAATAATAATTCATGAATCCTTCACTGTCATGAAAACAATCTGACCAAAGTTGTCTTATTTCAATCATTTCATTAGAATTTTTATCTGATAATGAAATCAAGAATCTCACCTCTTATCAATATTTCCATAGCATCCTTTACATTTCTGCGATGTTTCCATGCAGTCTGTTTTTCCTGTAAATCCGGAAATAGGGTTTCTGTAATCATAATTATCAACAGTTTCTAAAAGAACTATTGCCTGACAAGCAATACCCTCTCCCTTTCCGGTAAACCCAAGTCCCTCTTCCGTGGTTGCTTTTATATTTATTCTTCCACTGTCTATTTCAAGTACATCTGCAATATTTTCCTTCATTTCAGGAAGATGTGGCGCCATCTTTGGCTTTTGAGCTATTATTGTTGCATCTACATTTCCAATTATATAACTGCGTTTATCCAGCATTTTATGAACTTCTGCAAGAAGTTTCATACTATCTGCTCCGCTGTATTTTTCGTCTGTATCTGGAAAATACTGTCCTATATCACCAAGAGATGCCGCGCCAAGAAGTGCATCCATAATTGCATGCACAAGGCAATCTGCATCTGAATGTCCAAGAAGTCCCTTCTCATAAGGGATTTCCACCCCTCCAAGAATCAGCTTCCGTTCTTCTACCAGCTTATGAACATCATATCCTATACCAACTCTCATTATCTCACTCTTCCCAGACTACATCACTATTATCATTTATGTATTTTCCATCTTTATAAACTTTATATGCTGTAATCAGATTTGAAATACCTAAAACAAGAAGCACAATACCTATTACAACTACTACAGCAGAAGCAACAGTTAATGGCACAAACAACAATACAATTCCAATTATTAATGTAAGAATGTCATTTATAATATATGCAGTAAATCCATCGCTTCTTCCACGTATAATATAAGCATCATGAATTCGCATTGAAGAATTTACAATAATCACAATACCAAGCAGTTTAACTACAATAGACGCTATCTGTCCCGGAATTGCAAGGCAAAGTATACCTATAACAAAGAGAGCAATCGCCGATGACATTACAAACGATGTAAATCTGGCAATCAGTGTCCCCGCCATAATAATTCCAGCAATTACAAATAATATTCCTATAAGTTTTACTGTGAAATTAATTGCGCTTCCCGGAAGAAGTACACAAAATATTCCAAGCACAATCATTATTAATGGTACTATCAGATGACTTATTTGTGTTTTAAAAAATTCACATATGTTTTTTTTCTTCATTCTAATTCCTCTTTCTTTCATAATATGTATTTTCATTTTCACATATTTATATTTCATTATTATTAAACGTTTTTATTATCTGACATATTTACGTCATGAATTTTACATTTTAGTAAGCTGAGTCTGCTTCTGTTTTTTTCTATATCATCTGCAATACGGTTTATCTCAACAGCAACACTATTCCCATCATTGGGTCCAATTATGAGATCTGCTGCATCAAAACATTTTTTCGAAGAATTCCTTACTGCAACTCCAAGTCCTGCCTCAGAAATCATTCCGGCGTCATTATCTGCATTTCCAAAAGCCGCACATTCATAAACAGGAATATCAAGTTTATGAGCAATCCAGATCAGCCCTGATTCTTTCCCTGCATCTTTATATGATATCTCCAGAAGATGCGGAATAGAACTTGTAAGATAGACATCATCAACTTCATTATTTATCCTTTTTACTATCTCATTTCTTTTGTTTTTATCAAAGCATATTATATTTAAACAATCAAGCTCATGCACATGTTTATTTATAAACTCTCTGATATTTTTCTCTGGAATTCTTGTTGAATGAAGATATTGTCTTCTATGTGGCGTAATTTCCGGGTTTCTGTCAGCTTCTTCCAGATACCTTTTCTCTGAATGAGCTTCTCCTGCAAGAAACGCATCAACAAAAACATCATAATCATCTGCAATTTTAACTATCTGTCTTACAGCGTTTTCAGTCAGCAAAAATGACTTAAGACATTTCTTTTGCTGTATCTGAAAAACATTAGCTCCATTTGAACATATCGCATACTTTATAAATGGGACTTTTTCAAGTTCATGCGGCAGACATGAAAAGCTCCGTCCACTTGCAACAACAATTTCTATACCATTATTATAAGCTCTTGTCATTGCTTCAATAGTCGTATCATCAAGTTTTCCATGACCATCCAGCGTTGTATCATCCAGATCAAGAAAAATCATTCTGATATTTTCCCGCATACCGGCAGACCTCAAAATCCGACTTGTTGCTTTTCCATCACATCTGCCCATATATGTTCTGTAAAATTCCTCATATTTATCTTTGAAATCTTTCCATTTTTCATTTCGTATTACGGAAACAAGTTCGCTGCTGCTTTTTATAAGCGGTGCAGGAAAATCTGCAGGATCCTTATAAAAGCCACGTTTTTTCTTATAATCATCATAGTCAGGACAAAAAAGTAAAAATGGTTTTTTATAGATAGAATAATCGAACAATACAGAAGAATAATCTGTTATAAGTAAATCTGCTACAGGAAGCAATTCTGATGTTGTCATCTTCTCTGAATAACGCATATATTTATCTTTCAGATGTGGATGAAGGCTAAAACAAAAATACCAGTCATCTGAAAGCTTTCCTGCAGCTTCTACAATTCCGGATTCCATGCCCATACATCTGGGATTACTGGCATTTCCTGAAAATGATGGTGCATAAACACATATTTTCTTCCCAACTGCATCCGGATGAATTTTTTCAAATTTTATTCTTGCTTCATTATTCCAAGACTCATCGAAATATATATCTGTTCGGGAAATTCCGTCAGCAAAAACAATTCCATGCTGCATTCTCCATGCTCTTTCCCAATATTTTACACAGGCTGGTGCACTTACAGTGACATGGTCATAATTTGCAGTAATCTTACCATGATAATATTTGGGGAAGTCATCTTCAGCATCATAACCCATTTTTTTCAATAGTCCGCCTGAATGCCATAACTGTATAACTTTCGTTTCTTCCCTTTTTCTGCATGATGATACCGGAAGAAAATAGCTGCTTATAAATACATATGAACTTCTTGCATATATTTTCATAAAGCGGGTCATAAATCGCAGCTGCCCCATATATGACATTTTAGAGAAATCAGATGATACTGTTTTTATTTTATATCCTCTTTTTTTTATTTCCGAATATGCAAGCTGCATACTTTCCGGCAATTTTTCATTATGTGCATCTGCAAAAACAACAAGCTCATTATCTACACTTGTTCTTCTCACTGCATAATTATAAACTGCCGGCAGATAAACATTCTGTATGAACATCTTCCCATATTGCTTTATCCGAAAAGAAACTCCCATACAATTTCCTCTGTTCTTTCCTTTATTATTGCACTCTAACAAAAAATAATAATATTCATGTTCAGGATAAGAACGCTCTCATTCAATCTTAAACGTTTTTTTCTTTTGACAATTACTTTATATATTACTAATTGTTTTTTAGCAAAATGTCTATATCACCTTTACTTATTCCTGAAATATTTGCATTATTCTTTGTCACCGAATCATTTCCTTTATCCGAACCTGTTGTTACATTTCCTGATGCATCCTGTGGTGTAGCATTACCTGATACATTCTCTACATTTTTCTTCAACGATTCTACTTCTTTATTCAAATTATCGATTGTTTTCTGCTTTGCATCTGTATCGGAAGCAAACTGCTTATTTTCATCCGTCAGAGAGTTTACAGCCTGATTTAAAGATTCTATTTCCGAATTTTTCCCTGACAGAGTCTGATAGTATGATATTTTTTGTTTCTGCTGTTTTCGTTCAGCATTTTGTCTTATTGCTGGTGCTCCAAGAAAATAAAACACTATAATTCCTATAATTATTCCTACTACCATATATATATTTGAATATCTCGCAAGATTCTGTTCACGACTATTTCCCCGCTGCAGATTTCTTCTCATTTCCTTCCTTGAAGGATGAATTTTTCTTGATGGTCTTTCACCTGATGCCTGTTCCATTCCATAATAGTTAAATAAATCTGAAGAATCTTCCCTCCCGCTGTCAGCAAGACGGTTTATACTTTCTTCACTCTCTCCAAGTTCTCTCAGGAAATGAAGTGCAATCTGATTATTCTGATCTACTGCAATAACTTTTGATATGTATTTTTTTGCAGCTCCTATTCTCTTCTCATCAATATCTATAAGTGCCATCAGAAGATATGCTTTCAGGAAACGATGATTTAGTGAAATACACTTTTTTAACTGAATAACAGCAAGATCAAATTCCTTCCTGCCGGCATGGTCAAGTGCAATATTGAAAGTTCTTGCTGCTTCATTCTCCCTTTCAATAGCTTTAGGTTTATCCCTGAATTCTTTTAAATACCTGATTGCGGCATTATCTTTGGGTTTATAATTCATGCTCATTACCCAATGATGAAGTGCTTCTACCATTTCGCCTGTCTCGTAATAAATAAGTCCAAGCAAATTCCTGCTTTCAACATTCGTTTTATTATAACGCAGTGACATAATGAGTGCTTCTATAGCTCCGGTAAGGTTATGTGCACTTGCCCTTTCAAGCCCGATATTATAATAATAAAGAGAAGTATTCTCTGCTTTTTTTAAGAAATTCTGGCTCAGACGGCAATCTGTACAATATCCGTTCTCCCCAACTTCACCACCGCAGTAAATACAATTTTTCTTACCTGGCATCTGATATATCCTTTCCACTTGTTTCTTCCTTTACATCTGATGCATCATTTGAACCCTGATTTTTACGAAGGTCTTCAGTCATCATAAGAACTATATCTGTAATATCTTTTAAATCATTTTTATAAAGATTTTCATCTGCATCACTTACCTCCAGACTTGGAGAAAATCTTTTAAGTTCTTCTTCAAAATCAATCATTTTTTTGCCCTCATTATTAAATATTCATAATATATTGTTTCTGCGAATTTTTGTTTCTATGAATCCATGCTTTTCAGAAATGCCTTAACTTCACCAACCAGATAAAGTGATCCTGTTATTAATAAAAATGTATCATCATCTATATATTTGAGAGCCGCATTTACTGCATCTTCAACTGATTTATAAGTATATATTTCAGCCTTGCTGTTCTCATCACGAAATAAATGTTCAAGAAGAACTCCATCTGTACTTCTGTCCGAATTGAACTCTGTTACATATATTTTCTCAGGTTTTATTTTATCAGACAAAATTTTTGTGACAGTCTTATAATCTTTATCACTTGATGCCGCAAATAATAATTCCGTATGATTCCATCTTCCATTTTCAAGTACATAATTCAGTGAGTCCGTCAGCTTCTTTGCTGCATTTTCATTGTGAGCCCCGTCAATAAGTACATTTGATTTTATCCACTCCATTCTGCCTGACCACTCAAAGTTTTTCAAAGCTTTATAAATCCAATCTTTAAAACCAGTTTCATCTGGATATATTGTTTCTGCTGCCACTATTGCCGTTGCCACATTATCAAGCTGATATCTTGCAGCCGAATATATTGTAAGTCTTTCGAAATCATAATAACGACTAGTCATGGAAAAATCAATTTTATGTAATGTTTCTTTTAATATTTTTTTATTTATTGTGCCCGCATCAAAACTTATACTTCCAAGTTTCAAGGCATGTTTTTTTATAACTTCATCTGATAAAGGATTACCTGAATTATAAACTACCGGAACTCCTGATTTTATTATTCCTGCTTTTTCATATGCAATTTTTTCAATTGTATCTCCAAGATACTGCATATGATCCATACCTATTGATGTAATTACCGAAACCTGTGGTGCAAGTACATTTGTAGCATCAAGTCTTCCTCCAAGGCCTGTTTCATAAACCGTTTCTTCACAGCCTTTATTTTTGAAATACACCGCTGCCATAATGAATAAAAATTCAAAAAATGAAGGATGCGGATTACCTGATTTTTGATTTTTCTTTACAGCTTCTTCAACTATCTGAAATGTGTACAGAAAATCTTCATCTGAAATATCTTCTCCATTTACAGATATTCTTTCATTAATCTTCTCTAAATGTGGAGAAATGAAAAGTCCTGTCTTTTTTCCGGCTTCATTAAAAATCAGACTCAGCATTTTACATACAGAACCTTTACCATTTGTTCCGGCAACATGCACTGCCGGAACACTTTTTTCCGGATTTCCAAGTATACTCAAAATACATTTTAAATTATCTGTACCTGTTTTTCCTGCAAATCTTGGAATTTGCAAAATATATTCAACCGCTTCCTGATATGTATTCATTTTACCTGTTATCTACCTTTTCCGGATAAATATCATGATGTGTAAGGCGGTCCCAGGCAACCTGCTCCCACTTTGTTTCTGGTTTTCCATAATTACAATATGGGTCTATTGATATTCCTCCCCTTGGAAGAAACTTGCCCCATACTTCAATATATTTTGGAGTCATAAGTGCAATAAGATCTTTCATGATTTTATTTACACAATCTTCATGAAAATCTCCATGATTTCTATAACTGAACAGATATAATTTCAAAGATTTACTTTCAACCATTTTTTTATCCGGAACATAAGATATATATATTGATGCAAAATCCGGCTGCCCTGTAATAGGACAAAGTGATGTAAACTCAGGGCAATTGAATTTCACAAAATAATCATTATCCTGATGTTTATTTATAAATGTTTCAAGTAACGATGGATCATAATCTGCCGCATAATTCTGTTCATGATTTCCAAGCAGTGTAATTCCCTGCCTTTCTTCTGCTGTCCTTGCCATCTAATTTTCCTCCATGACCTCATCTATGCAATGAATTTCTCCAAGTTTAAATGAATACAGTATTATATCATTAACCTTCAGTCCTGTCAGTTTTTCTAGCGTTATTTTGTACAAGTACATTTGTGCACTATACCTTTGTATTAATTCCTCTTGTTTTTTTATGGAATCTGTTTTGTAATCAATCAGCGTTGTATTTCCATTTTCATCTATCATATATGCATCAATAATTCCCTGAATTATTACTCTGTCATCTTCTGTTCTGCTTTCTTTGATTTCTGTCATATTTCCATTTTTCAAAGGAATTTCATCCGGATATAATCCGACTGTAAACTGCTGTTCTCTGAATAAGCGTTTCATTGAATCTGCTTTCTTCATTTTCTGAAAAAGTGAATTTTCATCTGCATCATAAAATTTTAAAATAGAATCTATATTGACTGATTTCTCTTCTTCCGTAAAAAATTGACTTTCAAAAATTTTTTTTACTTCTTCTTTAAATTCTTCTGCAGAATCAATTCTGCCATAATCAAGCAATTCAAGAATCCTATGTATTACAGTTCCTCGCATTGCTCCAAAATTCAGTCCCGCACCTGCGCTGTCATCTGCTTCTTTCTCCATTCTTTCATATTTTCGCTCTTCAGGTTCGATTTCTAAAATATGCTGATGTTTGATTTCTGATACAGACATTTTTGTTTTTTGCATTACAGCCGACAAATGCGGATATGTTAATTTTAATGGATTTTCTTCTTTCTTATCCTTTATTTTTTTTATTTCTGCATTAATATCATTCTCCATACTTTCTCTGTGAATATCAGTTTCTGAAGTAAAATCATTGATAAATTTCTGATAATCCTTTTGTATTTCCTCTGTTTCTACTGATTCAATTTCAAAATATTCATCTGCACCATCACAAATTAATGCACTATCAAGAAAATCTTTTTCACACCTGTATTTTTCGTCATCTCCGGTTTTGCTTTTGCTTTTTGAATCAACTCCTGTAATAATAAGTTTTTCCTTAGCTCTTGTCATTGCAACATATAATATTCTAAGTTCTTCCTCCAAAGCCTTTCTATTTAATGATGCAATCGCAGCTTTTTTCTGAAAAGAAGGAATCTTAACCATAATTTCATGATCACATTTTTTTAAACGATCTGCGGAAAGATATGTTTCCGAACCTGCAAGACAGATTCCTTCATTTTTCTGAAGTTTAAATTTATGTCCTGTCCTTGCAAGTATTACTATTGGATATTCCAATCCTTTGCTGCTGTGAATTGTCGTTACTCTGATTACATTTTCCTGATCGTTTATGACATCTGCTTTTGCAAAATCAATTTCATGAAGCCTGCATTTTTCTATATATCTGAGAAAATCAAAAAGGCTTCCTCCTCCCATATTATCGAATCGTTCTGCCCTAAATATCAGCTGCTCCAGATTTGCGATACGCACATCCCCTTCATCAAGTGCAGCGGCATAAACATCAAGACCGGTATCAGACAATATTTTTTGAATCAGCTCAGATATCAAAATATGAGGAGCCAGCTTTTTCCAATTATCAATCATGTCAAGTATATTTATAACTTTTTTGACAAGAACCGATACTTCTTTTTCATCTTCATGATTTGATATAAATCCTCTCACTTTATCCACAAGATGTTTAAATCTGTATTTTTCAGATTCAACATCTGACACAATGACTGCAAGATCTGTTTCAGTTATTCCAAATGGTTTTGCAAGAATTACTGTTGTAAATGCAAGATCTTCGCTTATATTATCAACCGTCTGAAGAAGTGCAAGTGTCACAATAACCTCATCAGCATCAAAATATCCATTCGGGTCATCCAGTTTAACCGGAAGCCCCATTTTTTCATAAATATCTACCATGCATGATGTTCCGCGCACATTTCTTTGCAGAATAACAATATCCTTATATTCCGCTTTTCTGTATGGCTGATTATCTGCCCTGCATTCCATGTCCTGATTATATTCATCATTTTTTACATATGTTGGAAGAATTCCTTTTTTCTGGTCTCCATATAATATTTTCTTTATCTCTCCTGCTATTACAAAGGCTTCCTCTTCATCTTTAACCATATCATCACATTGATTATTGTCTTTATCTGTGTTGATATCTATGCTGATCTTGGGTTCAATATTATTTTCTTTTTCTTCACTTTTACTTATAAAAACAACTTTCACCCTGCCTCCTGTATTTAATATTTTTTCTGCAGGATAATGTTTCTCATAAATTTCATCCTCCGGACTGTTAAGTGCAGCATTTGCATTATAATTTACACCTCCAAAATCCTGTGTCATTGTTTTTTCAAATACAAAGTTTACTGCATTAAGAATTTCTCTTCTTGAGCGATAATTTTTATTCAAATGATAAAGTATTCCAGCTTTAGGATTTTTTGAATACAGTTCACTTTTATCAGTAAACAAATCCGGTCTCGCCTCACGAAACGCATAGATACTTTGTTTCACATCTCCAACCATAAATATATTTGATATAAATCCAGACTCATTTCTACGTGCAACTGAACTTAAAATATGTTCCTGTAAATCATTTCCATCCTGATATTCATCTATATAAATATACTTATATTTTTCTGAAACACGCCTTCCAATCGCTGTTGGTTCATCATTTATTTGATCATAAAGAATATTATATGCAAAATGTGAAATATCACTAAATACAAATTTTTTTTCACGTTTTTTCTCATCAAGAAGTCTTTTTCCGAACTTTTCAGTCACATTAAGAATTGGAAAAATAATCCGGCTTGTATTATCAGCTTCTTCCTGAAGTTCCATTTTCCCTGGAAATCCATTTTTTAATTCACTCTTTGTATAGTCTCTTATTTTTCTGTATTCATTTATATTTTCAAATGTATCAGGGAAATATTTTAATATATCAGTTGTTCTGAATATTTCCCATTTAAACCCAATAGCCCTATGAAGTACATCTATATCCTCAGCTTCTGAAACATTTCTTAAATTATCTTCCTCATCTGTCAGAAATAAAATAATTTTTTCTTTTACTGCTTCAGCTTTTTCTTCATCTGATTTTAATCCACTAAGCAGATTTTTCAGGCATAAAGCCTCATTCTGACAATTTTTCGCAATTTTTTTTATTCTCCTCTCTTCCTCTTGTACCCATTTCTTTAAAGACAAATCTCCTTTTTCATTTTTATATGCATTTTTAAACCACTCATCCGGATCAGCAAAAGAATCTGCTATCTGATGTATTTTCAAAATTATATTCTTAAGTCCGTCATCTGAAACATTTCCATCCATAAAGAAAGAAGCAGTTTTCCTGAATGATTCATCTTCTTTAATACTTTCATGAAGTATATCCGTAAGTACATCATCATAAAGAAGTTCGCCTTCTTCTTTATCAAGAAGTTCAAATGACGGATCAATATCTGCGGCCTGAAAATTTTCTTTTACAATTCGCATACAAAAACTATCAATTGTCATTATGTCTGCCGAACTGGCTTCTCTTAATTCCTGAGCAAAAGAGTTATCACCATTTTCCTCAACAATTGAAAGAAGCATATGTTCTATCTTTTCTTTCATCTGCGCCGCTGCTGATCTTGTAAATGTCACAACAAGCAAATCTTTCAAACTGCATTTTTTCTGTTTTATACTTTCAATTATTCTTTCAACAAGGACTGCAGTTTTCCCGGATCCCGCAGCCGCCGATACAAGAATATTTTTATTTTCCGTCAGGCTGTCAAGAACTGCCTGCTGCTGCTTATTCCACTTTGCCAATGCTATCCTCCTTATTTACAGAGATTTTCATAATCTGTTCTCTCATACTGCCGTTTTCCTTATAAACTTTCTTTTCCATCTGCTTCTTCCTGTCAAAGCGGCATACATTCCTGTAATCACAATAACTGCAGGCATTAGCTCTGTTATCCGGATCTGGAAGATAATGAACAGGATGCTTTGATATATCACCTGTCAAAATAAGTTCTGTAGTTTCCGCAATTTTTCTTATACCATAATTCATTACGCCTAAAATATTTTTTCCCGATGCCACAGGTGATAAGTCCGAATAATCTTCAGCTCCTTTTTTACTTCCCGGTCCAATTGGCAGAATTTCACCTTTCTTTACTTTATGTGTACTATCTAAAATATCAATTTCCTGTAAAAGCAAATTTTCATATTTATTATCTGAAACTTCTTCCGGATCATCATTAACGATTCCGGACAGCCGCAGTTCCTTTATCCTCTGTTTCTCAGCCATATCAATAATATCATTATTACTATATGCATTTTCTTTCGATAAAATATCAAGTTTCATAACCGCATTCTTCAGATGAGAATAATACATGCCCAGCGGAACTATATTTTTTTCAGTCTGATTATGCAAAATTTTTTCATATATACCTGCATATGCTGATAATTGAATCTGCGTACCATTAATTACTTTTCTTGGCTCAAATTCTGTATTTCCCGTCTTATAATCAATAACTCTGAAATATAAATTATTTTCATCCTCATATTTATCTATTCTGTCAATTCTTCCATTTATATTTATTTTGAATATTTCTCCGCCTGGTTTTTTAGCTTCAATAGGATAATTAAACTTCTCTTCCATTTTATAAGGAAGCATCTTTCCTTTACATATCTGATAAACTGTATCACATACACTTCTTCTTGAAAGTGCTTTTAATTTATCTTTTATAAGTATTGTAAGCCCATCCTCATCTGCTTCTGCAGCTTTATGCCGGCTGATCAGATAATTATTCCATACATCTTCAAATTTTAAATCTGAAAGTGCATTCAATTCCTCCTCTTTTACAGTATTCCAAATTGACCCGCTTTGTTTCGTCAGTTTTGCCAAAACTTTTTCCATTACGCTGTGAATTATACTTCCGGCATCAATTGCATTTACATCTTTCGTTTTCCGTGGCGAAATACCTATTACATAATTCAAAAAATACTCATATGGGCAATCTGAATAAGTTTCTATACTAGATACAGAAACTGGAATTACAATATCATCCATAACTTCATTTGGTATTTTTTCAGGATTTTTATCATCACTTAGTGCCATTTTACTTTCAATTATTACATTCTGCATTCCTGAATATTCCCTATAATGCGCAATCATAGAAATTATTTCACTATAATTCTCAAGATTTTCCTCTGTTGCTGCCATTCTCATATTTGCAGAATACTTCAGTTTTTTACTTTCAGCAGTTCCCGGATACTTCTCGTAATCTGTCTTTTCTGGTTTTAACCACGGAAATATTTTTTCAATTCTTCCTGTAAAAAATGATTTTTCGGTCTTACTGCCTGCTCTGTCAGCAGCATCATAACTTATTATGACAGATTCTGATGGTTTCGAAATCATCTGATAAAAATAAAAACTTTCATCCATACTTTGTACCTTTTCAGTAGGTGCAAAATATTTTCCCGGAACTATGTCCTTCATTACATGCATTGCAATTTCTTTATCCTGATCAGTAAGAAGTTTCCCACTTATCCCATTTGAAGGCATCTTTCCATCATTTACATGAATAATATAAAGATTCTTCACATGTGGAGGGATTTTAGATCTTGTTAAACTTCCAAATGTAACGCTATCAAGAGTTGAAGGTATAATTCCAATCTTTATATTTTCCATACCTGATTTTATCATATCCGAAAATTCCTGTATGGTAAGCTCAGTTTTCCCTAAAAGTCTCTTTGTTTCTGCAAACATTTCAGTCATTTTATGCCATAGCTGAGAATATGCTCCGGCAAGATCCAGTCTTCCCGATTTAAACATTTCATCAGCTGCAATATCTATTGATTTTTCTGCCGCCAAATGATTTTCATCCATACATTCCATAACTGCATCTATATAATTTTCTGCTGTATTTTTATTTCCGACCTTTAACAGCGGTTCAACTAAATACATGAAAAGTTTTCTTACATTTTCCAATCTTCCCGCATATTCTTTTTCTTCCTCAGTTATATTTCCATTCCATGCATATGGCATTATCTCCTGTTGCCATGATTTTTTTCCGCGTATTCCGCTTGCTATCGAACGATTTTCTAAGTCCTCAATATCCCTTGTTAAATCTGTAAATTTCCCATTTTCTGCTGCAGGATAAGCTAAAAGCATCTTCATGAATCCAAAAACACTTTCATAATCAAAATCACGAATAACTGCATTTAATAATCTTTGAATTCCTTCGGAATATGGATTCTTAGAAAATACCTTTGTTGTGTCATAAAAAACCGGAATTTCATATTTTTTGAATATTTCTTCCGAATATAAAAAAGTCTCATCTATATCTGGTGCAACTATAGCAAAATCCTTATATCTCATTCCTTCTGTACGTACTTTTTCACGAATTTCGGCTGCAATAAACCTTATCTCATCCAGGGGATTATTTGATTCAAGCAATCTTATTTCGCCTTCGGTTTTCCTTTTAAAAGGAATTATCGGATATCTGAATATATTCTCTCTCTGATACTGAAGTGCTTCATTTTCAGATTTAATATTTGTCCATACAAATTCTGGTTTGCCCTCCATGGAACTTATAATATTCAAAAGATTTCTCATTGCAGGTGCAAAAAGATTATTCCTTGAATCACATAAACTTTTCCAGTCTGATGTACTTTCAATCTGTGCCTTGTCAAGCGTCTGCGTAAATATTAATCTTTCCGCACGTTTCTTTAACTTTTTTATCAGATACATCTGATCCGGTGTAAATGAAATGAATTCATCAAATGCAAATATCACTTTGTCTGCTGATTTTATTCTTATCTTCTCATCATCCAGAATATCTGCAGCCTTTTTTAAACGGTTTTCAGGCAGATACCCCGTATCATCATATGAAACACATTTCATGTATTCCTCATATATTTCTGAAAGATCTCTTAACTTCGCAGTAAGAAGTTCTGAACAACCTTCTTTTTCAAGTCCACATGCAATTTTTTTTAATTCCTCCGGAATAATATCATACTGTATTAATTCAGAAACCGACTGTTTTACTTTATCGAGAAAACCTTGTCTCCTTATACTATTCTGGTATATGGTAAGATTATTTACTGCTTTCCCGGCTGCAAGCCTGATGAGCATAGCTTTCTCATATTCGTCCAACGGCTTTCCAACTACAATTGCAGCCTCACTGAAAATTCTAAATGAAAACCTTCCAAATGAAAGAACATCGACATTCATAAATCCCGGACGTCCAAAAAGTTTCTGATTCAATTCGATAAGTCTTTTTTCAACTTCATTTGTTGCCTGCTGTGTAACAATGATTTTATATTGTTTTTCAGGATGTTTTATGGCTTCTTTTAGAATTTCACAATATAAAGCTTCTGATTTTCCTGAGGATGCAGGTCCTGCATACATTTTATATGTCACTTTAAATCTCCATTTTCCTTGTTTTCATACATATTTACAGATATAATGAAATGAGAATTTTGTATATCGTCAATTCAGATTTTATGTATCTTTAATTCAGATTTCATCTACAATCATTATAGATTTTTCTGACGCATTACACAAATCTGTCCTGACACAATATTATCAGAAAAGGGGGATTTCTATGAATTCTTACAAAATTGATTCACCTTATAACAGTCTTATTAAACTTAAGGTTTCAGAGGGACATTTTGCCACAAGCTCTTCTCACATCAACCACTATATTGATCTTACTACTTTAAAAGCCCGTGCAAGTGAAGCCAAAGCAGTTGCAAAATCAATGGTTACAGAATATCTGACTAACACAGTAGTTGATGCTATAGTATGCATGGATGGTATGGAGGTTATCGGTGCATATCTTGCTGACGAGCTGACTGAATCAGGATTTCAATGTATGAATCATCACGGAACAATATATGTCACAACACCTGAAACAAATAATGTCGGTCAGTTAACATTTCGTGATAATGTAATTCCCATGATAAACGGAAAACACATACTTCTCCTGATAGCTACTGCATCCACCGGTCATACAGTTGAAAAAGCTGTTGAATGCATTGAATATTACGGAGGTATTATAGAAGGTATTTCTTCAATTTTCACAGCTATAGATTCTGTTTCTACGCATGAAATTCATTCGATTTTCCATGCAAAAGATATAGAAAGCTATGCTTCATTCAGTTCTCATGAATGTCCTTACTGCAAAAAAGGGATTCCACTTGATGGTCTTATCTCTCAAGGCGGAATTTCTAAATTAAATTAAGTTAAATTTCTTTACTCAAATGGAGGCATAAAAATGGATTTTAAGACACTGCAAAAAGCAATGATTGATGCAATGAAGGCACATGACAAAGATCGTAAAGCTGCAATAGCTGATTTAGTTTCTGCCGCAAAAAAAATTGCAATTGACGAAGGCCAGAGAGAAGATATCCCAGACGAAATAGTTGACCGCGCCATTTCAAAAGAAATTAAAGTTGTTAAAGAACAAATTGACACATGTCCCGCTGAAAGAAAAGATCTCATAAATGAATATGAGTTCCGCTATAATGTAATGTCTGAATTCGCCCCTAAACAGATGAGCAAAGAAGAACTTTCTGCCGCAATTTCATCTAAATATTCAGATTTAATAGCTTCAAAGAACAAAGGTGCAATAATGAAAGCTGTTATGGGTGATTTTCGTGGAAAAGCTGATGGAAAACTTATAAATCAGGTTGTATCTGATCTTATGAATTAAATATCATATCCAAATATTATAAATAAATGCAAAAAGTCGAATGAACATACGGCAGATAAATCATGTAATTATGTAATGTTGTCATTATGTAAAAATCACTTATCTGTCTGATTCATTCGGCTTTTAATTAATCTCTCAGTGAATCGTATAAATGTCGCATATAAAGTCTCTGAAATTCATCAAATTCTCCTAGTCCATCAGAAATCTCATCTACTGAATATCCTGCATTCTTTATGCTTGCAATTACATTATCATATTCCGCAATTTTTTTTTCTTCCTCTTCTCCAATTGTTCCTTTATTGAGAAAACTGAGTGGGATAATTTTTATATCTGTTTGAAAATTATTGCATGTCTCTTTTATTTTTTTCATTTCTCTCAAAACTGAACCTATTCTATTTTTCCCATGGATAGTAACAACATAAGAATTATTTCCTAATATTTTTTTTAATTTCACATCAAGTGATTCAAGTATTTCATTTCCACAATTTTTTTCACCTGATAATAAAAAAACGATATTTGAATTTTTATATTCATCAGAAAACGCACTATATGCTGCCCTTGCAAAAAGCTCAGCATCTTTATCTGAATCAAGCAGCGGCCGTGCTATCCTTATTGAATGAAAAATAGGTGCACACGAATTTACCTGTTCTCTCATTGAAATATATCCTGAATTCTCAATTACATGAGTTGATATGACAACTGCATCAGTAACACCTTCTGCCTTCATATTGAGCAGAGAAGCACGTATATCTCTAATCTTTTCTCCGTCCCTTTTTCTGATAAAGGTTCTGACATCCCCACTTGTAAATGCTGTTACAACCATTGAATCTTCAAATCTGTCATTAATTGCCCCTGCAAAATCATCTATCATATTTCTTCGTATTACCGGATGTATAGTTCCATGACTCACAAAAAGAATCCCCTGCATAATATTTACACCTCACAATATATCATTTACTCTCATATACCATTTCATTTATATATCATTTATTTCATATTTCATATATTTTCATATATTATTTATTCTTTATCATCTTCTCTATAATTTCTTATTGTATTAAGAACATGTTTTTTATTCATACTCCAGTGTGGAGCCAAAAGAAGTTTTCTCGGTCCATCACCTGTTATTCTGTGAACAGAAATATCTTCCGGCAGAATTTTCAATGCACAAAATATTAAATGACAATATTCATCAAGAGTAAGCACCGGAAACATCATTTCTGCTTTATTCTCATCTCCACCACATTTATCCAACACTTCCAAATATTCATCACCAAGCCTGGTTCCTTTTAAAATATGCAACAGCTGCAATTTAACTCCATCAGGATGTGGTATGAGATTCGAGATATATTTTACTGAATTCATCATATCTTTCTCGGATTCTCCGGGAAGTCCAAAAATTAAATGTACCACTACATAAATTTTCATCTTTTTTAATCTGTAGTATGAATCTTCAAAAACAGACAAAGTATATCCTCTATTTATCTTTTCTGCTGTTATATCATTCGATGTCTGAAGTCCCAGTTCAATCCATACAGTTTTTACTTTATTTACTCTTTCAATAACATCAAGAATCTCATTCTGAAGACAATCAGGTCTGGTTCCTATCGAAATAATAACAACAGCCGGGTCAGATGCAGCTTCCATAAACATATGAAGAAGTCTCTCAGGTTCTCCATATGTATTTGTAAATGATTGAAAATATGCAATATACTTTCGATTTTCACTATCTATAGTCTTAGGAAATTTGCAATTCACTCTTTCTTTGGCTGCTTTTATCTGTTCAGTTATAGATTTACTATTTTCTGCAAAATCACCAGATCCTCCATCTGAACAAAAGCAGCATCCTCCATAAGATATCCGTCCATCCCTGTTAGGGCAAGAGCATCCTGTGGAAAGTGAAATTTTATAAACCTTCGTATGGTATACACTTTTAAGATAATCATTTAATGTATAATATGAAATCATTTTGATTTTCCTTCATCTGAAATTTACGGCATATAATTTTCAAAAAATCATTATTAGTTTTCTACATAATTTAAAATTTTTAAAAATTAAATTTTTATAGCATTACCAAAGTTCATCAGTCTGTAATCTATTACATATATATTTTTTATAAATCATAATTTTTACTCATTTGCTTCACAAGTTTTTCACAACTAGATATTAATATAAAAACATGAACTTCTGATGAAGAAGTTTTCATAACCTTCCCCCACATTTGCGTCCGGTTGACATGCCGGACGTTTTTATTTATAAATCAACCAACAGATATCAAGTTATCATTTTCATCATATACCAGCTTCATAGAAAAAAAGCTTTCATCCTCATCTAATTTTTTCAAAAAAATCCTGTCACCTTCCCAAAGAGAAAGATTTTCTATTTCATTTTTATTTATCCATTTTAATGTTCCTTCATCACATTCAATTTCATTTCCGTAAAAAGAATCTGATGTATATAAAAACATAATTTCTTCTGAAGACCTTGGCGATATAAATGTTATGATTCCCCTAAATTCCAGTTTATCAATAATATATCCGGTCTCTTCTAAAACCTCTCGTCTTATACATTCATCCGGGCTTTCTCCATCTTTAAAATGTCCTCCTACACCAATCCATTTTCCCTTTGAAAGATCACTTTTTTTCTTTGTACGATGAAGCATAAGATATTTATTATCCTTTTCAAGATAACAAATAGTTGTTACAACAATATCTTGTCCTTCTTTGTTCATGATTTTATTATCTCCAATCAATACAGTATTAATCACAGATTGTTATATTTATGATGTTGTAATCCTTGCTATAATTTCATTTTAACATATTCTTATAATAACAATACACATGTCATGTTTTATTACAGTATTCAATTATATTTATGGCGGGATATAATTAAGTTCCATTTTATCAAATGCAAGATATGTGGTATTATGTGGCAAAATAAATAAAAAAAGGCAAACTCAAATGGACAAAAATATATCTTGTTTAAATGAATGCACTAACCACAATCGTCAGAAGAAAATTGCTGTAATAAATGATGTTACAGGTTTTGGACGATGCTCAGTAGCAGTTGAACTTCCGATAATTTCAAAACTTAGAATTCAATGTTGCCCCGTCCCTACTGCAATTCTCAGTAATCAAACTGGATTTTCCAGTTTCTTTATTGACGATTATACAAAGCACTTTACTAAGTATACTGATGAATGGAAAAAACTTAATCTTATTTTTGATGGAATATGTTCAGGTTTTATTGGATCGACAAAACAAATCAGGCTTATAAGTTCATTTATCGATGAATTCAAAACCAGTTCAACAATAGTTGTTGTAGATCCTGTTATGGGTGATCATGGTAAACTCTATTCAAGTTATACTAAAGCTGAAAGTATGGCCATGCGTGACCTTGCAAAAAAAGCTGATATTATAACTCCTAATCTTACAGAGGCATGTCTTCTAACTGATACACCTTTTCACAACGGTCATTGGACTCAGAATGAATTAAAAGCACTTATGTTCAGCCTGGAGGATCTCGGTCCAAAGAAAATTGTAATTACAGGAATTCCACAAGACTCATTTGTTGCAAATCTATGCTGTTCAGATGGTGTATTGCGTTTTACAAGACAGGCTTTTATTGGTTCTGAGCGGAATGGTACTGGCGATGTATTTACCGCTATAATTGCAGCAGATGCCGTAAATAATGTTCCCTTTATAGCTTCTGTCCGCCGGGCTTCACATTTTGTAAAAAAATGTATAATAAAATCAGATGAACTCGGAATACCAAATACAGATGGTGTTGCATTTGAAGAAGTCCTTGACAGTCTTCACATTAATTAATTTATGTAAATGTACTTACAAGCAGATATTAATAAATACAATTTAAAAATCAGCTGGAAACTAATAAGTCTTTACCTATATATCAAATAATACTGCTTTACAAACTTCTAATGACTTGAAAGCCACAGCTTTAACCGTAAAAGCACCCCATATTATATTAAAATTATCAAAAGGAGATATCTATGTCAGATATTAAAGAAGAAATATTATATAAGGTACATAATAATTTATACGTTAATCTTACAAATAAGTGCCCGTGTTCATGCACCTTCTGCCTGCGGCAGAACATGGACAGAGTTGGTGATTCCGATTCATTGTGGCTAGATCATGAACCAGATTATGATGAAGTTGTTACTGCTTTCAATAATAAAAAAATGGATGAATTTAATGAAGTTGTGTTCTGCGGTTTTGGCGAGCCAACCGAGGCCTTTGCTACACTAGTTAAAGTGGCTGATTTTATCAAAAAGAAATACAAGAAGAATATCAGACTAAATACAAATGGTCTAGGAAACCTGATAAATAATAGAGATATATGTCCTGAACTAAAAGACCGTATAGATACTGTTTCAATTTCATTAAACACTCCAGATGCTGAAAAATATTATAAAATTGTCCGCCCAAAATTTGGAAAAAAATCTTTTCAGGCAATGCTTGACTTTGCCAAAGAATCTGCTGAGTATGTACCAAATGTTATATTTACAACAGTTGACACAACTATATCTCATGAAGAAGAAAAGAAATGTCAGACAATTTGTGACAGCTTGGGTGTAACCTACCGAATCCGTCCATGGGAAGATTAATACTTGAAAAATTTTAATACATGAAATTATTAATACTAATAAAAATTAATGCTTAATCTGATTAATACTTTGCATAAGTGTTAAACTGATTATACATAATGACAGAAAAATAATGCATGATCTGATTAATACTGAGGAGAAAATATATGGATGGATTTAAAATTCTTGGTTTTGCTCACATTTGCATGATTCTATGTATTTTAATATGTAATATATGTCTCTTATTTCTTTTTAAATTATATTTCAAAAAAAGCAATCAAATCTCCTCAAATAAATTTATACTTTTGATCATATCACTTACTACGATACTGTCAGAAGCTGTCTTAGATTTATATCTGGTAGTAAAATTGCATTATAATATACTTTATTATCTACCTCTCCATCTATGTGGAATAGGCTATTTTATTCATCTTGGAATAGCAGTTACAATGCAGCCACATAAAAAAATAATTCGCATATTTCATGCTTCCCTATCTGAAATATCTATGATTCTGATTGGTCCTGCTGCTTTTATTACACTTTTTTTTCCCGACTGGAGCAATCTTAAACTTACTTCTTATCAATCAATACAAGGTTTTATATCTCATGGCTTATTAATTCTGTTCCCATCAATACTTCTTTTTTTTAAAATATCATACCCAGATATAAAACATTCCTGGTATAACATTGCATTTCTGGTCATAATTGCAATTCCAATTCACTATTTTAACAAATACTCTGGATGCAACTATTTATTTTTAGAATCACCAATCAAAAATACTCCACTTGAATTAATGGCTGATATTGCAGGCCGGAAAAACTATATCTATTGCCTTATAATATTTATAACAATAATTGTATCATTGGAATATCTGATTTTTGGATTTATACATATGAATAAATTTAAAAATAGATAATAAATTTAAGCTTACAAAAAACAAGCCAGTCTTTATATAAAAAAGCAATTCAACATTTTCAGTTGAATTGCTTTTTGCTTTTCTTCTACCTTTCATGTGAATCAAAAAAAGAAGCCTTTCGCTTCTTTCTTTTTTGTTCCTTCA
>OBMA010000479.1_pt1 | contig 23826 bp, 19 predicted proteins | sample 1539141 | NCBI WGS metagenome assembly OBMA01 (sample SAMEA3991484, study PRJEB22521) | metagenome | biome: anthropogenic terrestrial biome; feature: sewage plant; material: raw primary sludge | place: Sweden | collected 2012-09-26
TTGAAAAAACCGAAAAGGTGCCCGCCAACGTGGCTGCAATCCTTAAAGTTTCCTGCTATGACTGTCATTCAAATAATACCCTTTATCCCTGGTATTCGGTATTACAGCCGGGCGCGTGGTTTATGGCGCAGCATATTAAAAAAGGCAAAGAAGAACTCAATTTTGATGAGTTCAACAACTATTCAAAAAGACGGAAAAAAGCGAAAATAAAAAGCATCATCAGCCAGATTGAGAAAGACGAAATGCCTTTAAAATCATACCGCATGATGCACGGAAACGCCAGATTATCAGCGGATGAAAAAAAAGAACTGTTAGATTTTTTTAATACCATTAACCCACACTAAAAAATTACTAGGATGAAAAATTTAGAACATGATCACAACATGCTTAAGGATACTGATTCAACAACAGGCAATCATTCCAAACATGAAATGGAATCGGGCAAGGAGTCTGTCCAGCACGCGCAAGAAAGCCATGCCTCTGCATACAAAAAGTTATTTTGGATGCTTCTGATTTCCTTTATTTCAATGTTTATACTAATGTATGCGATGGTGGACAAGCTGGCTAACGTAATTCCAAACATAAACCAGTTATACATGGCAGGCCTGATGGCTTCTCCTATGTTAATCATCGAACTGCTGTTAATGGGGAAGATGTATCCCAACAAAAAACTCAATAAAATTCTTATGGGCCTCGGAGTGCTGATGATGGTGCTGTTTTGGTCCGGGATTCGGCAGCAGACAGCCGTGGGAGATGTCCAGTTTCTAAAGTCCATGATTCCACACCATGCAGGGGCTATTCTTATGGTCGAAGAAAGTAATCTGGTCGATCCGGAAGTGAGAAAGTTGGGCGAGGAAATTATCAAAGCACAGGAGGAAGAAATTGCCGTCATGAGGGCGAAAATTAAGGAACTTCAAACCCGGAAGTAATCTCAAATAGCAGAATTTAACGCAAAAAAATTGAATTATGAAAAAATACACCTGTCCCATGCATCCCCAGATATTGAAGGACGAACCGGGGAAATGTCCACTTTGCGGAATGAACTTAATTCCCTTGGGAGGAACCGCCCGACCTGAAAAAGACGAACACAGCCATCATCATCAGAATCATGATCATCACTCAGAATCTGATAGTTCAGCGGCGGGATTTGACAAACATGCAGGTCATCATACTCCGGATTTTCTAAAAAGATTCTGGATTACACTGGTACTTTCTGTCCCGGTGCTGCTGCTTTCCCACATGATTCAGCAGTGGCTTGGTTTCACCATAGCTTTTCAAGGCGATAAATACGTGCTGTTGGTTTTGGGAAGTATTATTTATTTCTACGGTGGAATGCCTTTTTTCAAAGGGTTTTTGGGCGAAGTGAAAGCCGGAGCTATTGGGATGATGACGCTCGTTGCTTTGGCGATTACCGTAGCTTATGTCTATTCCGTTGCCGTCGTATTCGGGCTGCCGGGCATGGATTTCTTTTGGGAGCTCGCCACCCTAATTGTCATCATGCTTCTGGGTCATTGGCTCGAAATGCGTTCACAGATGGCAGCTTCAAAAGCGTTGCAATCTCTAGTTGCCTTACTACCAAATGACGTAACCGTCGAGCATAACGGAAGTCCGGTTAAAATAAAACTGGAACAGCTGAAAAACGGAGATACCGTAATCATAAGACCGGGCGAAAAAGTCGCCGCTGACGGTCTGATTGTCGAGGGCAGTTCCTATTTAAATGAAAGCATGCTGACCGGAGAAAGTGTTCCTGTAAGAAAAGAGTCCGGTGGAAAGGTTATCGCAGGGTCTATCAATGGAGACGGGGCTTTAAAGATAAAAGCAACAGGGGTTGGAAAGGATTCGTACCTCAATAAGGTCATTAATTTGGTTCAGGATGCGCAGGCAGCAAAGTCGAACACTCAGAATCTGGCGGATAAAGTAGCCAAATGGCTTACTATAGTAGCAATTGTGGTGGGAGTAGGAACTTTCGCTTACTGGTACATCACCATGGGAGATTTGGCTTTTGCTCTGGAACGGATGGTAACGGTAATGGTAACGGCCTGCCCTCATGCTTTAGGAGTGGCAATCCCTCTGGTGGTGGCCATTTCCACTACACTTTCAGCGACAAATGGTTTACTCATCAGAAACCGCACGGCTTTTGAAACCACCAGAAAATTATCGACCATTATTTTCGATAAAACCGGCACCCTTACGAAAGGTTCCCACACTGTGCAGAAAATCATTCCTCTAACGGAACACTATTCGGAAAACGATTTACTCCAGTATGCAGCAGCAGTGCAGCAGAACTCCGAACATCACATTGCAAAAGGAATCATGCAGACCCTTTCCGAGAAAAAACTGGAGCTATGGAAGTCAGACAATTTCCGCTACATGCAGGGAATTGGAGTGACAGGAATCGTAAACGGTAAATCGGTTGTCGCGGCTGGTCCTAATTATTTTGTTCAAAACAATAAACAGGTACCTGCCATTCCGGAAGAAATCAACCAGGATGCAGAAACAGTGAACTTTATTTTGATTGATGACGTGCCCGTGGGTATTGTTTCTTTAGCAGATACCATTCGCGAAGGCGCAAAAGAAGCTATTGACCAACTTCGAAGCATGAACATTAAATCATTCCTGCTTACAGGTGATAACGAAAAGGTAGCGGCGGCGGTGTCAAAGCAGTTAGGAATGGACGGATATTTGGCAAATGTACTTCCGCACCACAAACAGGAAAAAGTAAAAGAATTTCAGGATAAAGGGGAAATCGTTGCGATGACAGGTGACGGCGTAAATGATGCACCGGCTTTGGCAGCAGCAGATGTAGGCATTGCAGTTGGCAGCGGAACTGATGTTGCTGCCGAAACCGCAGATATTATTCTGGTCAACAGTGACCCTCGAGACGTGGTGAAAATGATAGATTTTGGAAAGAAAACCTACAGCAAGATGATCCAGAATCTCGTATGGGCAGTGGGCTACAACGTCGTGGCTATTCCACTTGCTGCGGGTGTTCTGTATCCTACATTTGTCTTGAGTCCCGCCATGGGCGCAGTGCTGATGAGTGTAAGCACCATCGTGGTCGCACTTAATGCAAGTCTCCTTAAAATAGATCAGAAGTAACGTCCAAATCTAACAAAAGTCACACTTCTATTTATACATTAAAGGCGCAGCGATGCGTCTTTTTACATTTTGTACTTAAACCTCCCCGCTCTGCCGTAGCAAATAACATAATGCCTTCCTAGCAACATGCAAAGCCTTTATGGGCTACACCTTCCAATCGCTCATTAGGTCAAAATAAATACAGAAACCAAAAGTGATCTCTAAATCTCCCTACATACTCGCTCTTCAAAGTCTCTTATGTCTGAGTATATTAATAAACTCAACACGGTATCCAAAATATAGTTTATATAAAATATTTCAGATATATTAAAATTTATATCCGTTAAAATTCTAATTTACTGTTTTTGGGAATAGAAGGTAGCTTTTTATTTCTATTGTCAAGTTGGATTTATTTAATTCTACAACTCGCAGAACTATAATTAAAAAAATCAATTTCTAAATACTTAAAAAAGCAATATCTATCATAATTAATGTAATTAGAGTCTTAATCATAATATCTAATAATTTCTATAACTAATTATTAATATTGGAACTTTTTTTAAACTTATCATTATAGATAGAAATAGATTTTTTAAGTTAAACTGTATCATTAACCAATCCTATATAAAATAAGCATATCCATTACAATTACTAAAAAATAATATCTATCTTATTCATAAAATTCCTTCTTTCTGATTAAGTATTTTTTTTAAATTATTCATATCTTCACTTACTTTTTTATCCAATATTTTAGCATAATGTTGAGTAGTTTTAATGCTTTTATGACCAAGCATTTTACTTACGCTCTCCATTGAGACATTATTAGATAAAGTAACAGTAGTAGCAAATGTGTGTCTTGCACAATGAAAAGTAAGTTTTTTATTGATATTACAATTATCAGCTATTGTTTTTAAATATTCATTTACTTTTTGGTTTGAATAGACTGGAAGCAATTTTCCAGAATTGGAAACTAATGGATGATTTTCATACTTTTTAATAATTTCTTCTGCTATTGGTAACAAGGGAATATTTGAATTTATTCCTGTTTTTTGACGATTTGTTATTATCCAAAGGTTTCCATCAACACCTATAGTAATTTGTTCTTTTGTAAGGTTAAAAATATCTATGTAAGCTAATCCTGTGTAACAACTGAAAATAAAAATATCTCTAACTATATTTAACCCACTACCAATAAAATCTTTATTTTTAATTGTTTTTATTTCTTCCTCCGTAAGAAAATTAACATTTACTTCATGGAATCTACCTTTGTAAAAAATTACCAAATCTTTTTCAATCCAATTATTCTGATAACACAATTTTAATATTTTACTTAAATTTTTGGTGTGTTTTACTGCTGAATTATTATTGATATTGGGTTTGGTTCGCAAGAAAAAATCAAAATCGTTTAGAAATGATGGTTCCAGTTTCTGAATATCAATGTCAGATTTTTTATGAAACTTCCACAAAAATTCTTTCAAATGAGCCAAACAAGTTTTAAAATTCTTAAGTGTAGCTGGTGCGTATTCCTTACCTAAAAGTTTTTCTATTTTGGAGTTGTGTTCTTCAAAAATTGGAATGAGGTATCTTTCAGTAGTATTTGCACCTGTTAATAGGTTTTTAATATCTATTGCATCAAAACTTTCCCTTGATAGCGCTAATTTGTTTTCCAAAACTAGAACATTAGATTTCAAGATGTCTAAATACTTATTTATAGCTCTCGCTTCTTCAGAATTACCTTTTAAACGATTTTGAGCGGAACTCCATTTGGAAATCTCTACATCTTTTCCAGTAGAAAATTCTGCGCGTTTTCCATTCACGGTAATTCGTAAATATATAGGAACGCGTAAATTAGATTTTGTTTTGGATTTTTTCGCATAGAATAATACCGAAATTTTTGCATTCATACTGGTGACTTTAAAAGTTAAAATAAATTTAAAGTGCCCTTTTTCACAAGATGTTCAAAAATAAAACAAGCTTATTCATGGGCTTTTCCAGAGAATTCGGTTACCTATATGCTAAAAAATTTAGAGGTAACCGAATAGGTCACCTCACGAATTGAGAAAAATTGATATTATTTGATATCTAATAAAAACAAAAAGCCCCTAAATCTTGCGATTTAAGGGCAATTGCTTGAAATTGAACATTTCAACGTGGTTTCTCCAGGAATCGAACCAGGGACACACGGATTTTCAGTCCGTTGCTCTACCAACTGAGCTAAGAAACCATTTATTGTTTCATCACTGTGTTAAAGTGGTGCAAAAGTAATCACTTTTTACATACCACGCAACTATTTTTATATTATTTTTTAGCATTTAACTTAAAGTAGCTGATTTTCAATAGAATTATTTTTCTGCTTCTTTTAATTGCTCACTTAATTCTTCTAAAACTGGTCTAATAGTACTCTCCGGAAGGTCACTTATCCTAATGTACATTAGCCCATCTATAGCATCATTAAAATTAGGATCTACATTAAATGCTATCACTTTTGCATTTTGCTTAATGTATTTCTTAATTAAAACAGGAAGTCTCATCTGAGGTTCAAAATCATCAATCAGTTTATCAAATTTATTCAAATCATTATCTAATCCCTCGAAAAAAAGATTTTTGTCTTTCTCTCTAAGCCTTACCTTATAATCATTTTTTGGATGCACGTATTGAGCCACTACAGAGTCATAATAATTAGAACGCATAAACTCAATCATCAAAGATTTAGAAAAATCGGAAAACCTGTTGCTGATGCTTACACCTCCCATTAAGAATTTATGCTCAGGATTTCTAAGACAAACATGTACAATACCTCTCCAAAGTAAGAAAAGTGGCAAAGGTTTTTGTTGATATTCCGAAGTTATATATGCTCTTCCCATTTCTATCACTTTTCGGAAAAACGGGCGCAATTCTTGATCTACCTCAAATAATGAACTGATATAAAAACCATCTATGCCATGTTTTTTCATCACCTGCGCACCTAGAGCCATTCTGTATGCGCCTGCTATTTTTTGGGCGGCACTATCCCATAAAATTAAGTGGTGATAATGCTGGTCATATTTATCTAAATCAAACGGAAGATTAGTACCTTCTCCTACCTCTCTAAAAGTCAATTCTCTTTGCCTTCCTATTTCTCTCATAAGTGAGGGAATAAGGTCATATTCTGTAAAATAAACCTCGTAATTACCATTGGTAAAGAGTTGCTTATCTTTAGTCTTTAGATTATTAATATCCTTCAATAAATCTTCTACAGGCGTTTCGTCTATTATGTTTTGAACGACTTGCTCTTCTTGCCTCAAAGGGAATTTTATGGGTAAATTAGAGAGTTTAAAAAGTTCTGTTATCGATTTTCTTCTCTCATAATAAGACCTCATCATATATACCTTTTTTCTAAGAAATTCACCTAATTCTTTAGCATCATCACAATCTTCTATTACTTTAGCAGAAATAGGCTTACCAATTCTTATTCTAATAGGTTTATCCCTCTTTTTTAGCATTTCAGAAGGAAGCATCAAAGTCTGCAAATCTGGATGAATCTTTGCTACATTGTAAAAAATCCTAGAATTTTTAGCATGAAAATACATAGGAACCACAGGAACTTTAGCTTTTTTTATGAGTTTAAGCGCCGCCAATTCCCATTCTTTATCTAGAACCTCTCCTATTTCGTTATTTTTATTAGAAACCTCTCCCGCAGGAAAAATGCCTATACAACCACCTTCCTGAAGATGTTTCAACGTGTCTCGCATTCCGCCTATACTGCTGTATGCTTCTTTTCTTTCTTCAAATGGATTTACAGGGATTACATAATCTTTCATAGGCTCTATTTTTTGGAGTAAAAAATTGCCCATTATTTTAAAATCTGGTCTTATTTCTGTAAGAATTTTACACATCAAAATACCATCTACAGCGCCTAATGGATGATTAGCCACTAAAATAAATGGTCCAGTTTTAGGGATTTTCGCCAAATCTTCTTCATAAGCGATATAACCAACTCCCAATTCCTTAAGAAATTGATCAAAAAAAACTTTTCCTTCTGTGTTTTTTAATTTATCATAAAGCTTATTGACACCATCTAGCTTCACGAGTTTCATTACAGTAGCAGCTATTGGCTTCTTTAGAAAACCAAATTTAGAAAGCCCTGCAGCCATTATGAGGTCTTGTTTAGAAATAAGGCTCATTAGTTATTAGTTTGTAACAATTTGTACTGTTTTCTTCGAAATCTGCTCTAGCAGTACTTTCTTATTTTCATATATTTTAGAAAGTTCATCTAAATTTGCATTTCTTACAGTATAAAGCGATACATTTTTTACTAAATCTGTATTGAATTTTTGGTTAAGCTCTTCATGTACCACATCTATTTTACCAAATTTATCTTCTAAACAAAGCGCCAAAGAAATTGCAGAATTTTGCATCAGAGAAACTTTCACTTTATATTTTGCTAAAAGATTAAAAATCTGACTGATATGATCTTCTGCAATAAAAGAAAAATCTCTAGTCGAAATGTTCATTAAGACCTGATTTTCTTTTAAGATATAACTTTCTTCGCTCTGATTTTTATCCGAAATCCCCACTTTAGTCCCTGGTTTCATAGGCTCTACGAAAGACTTTACATAAAAAGGAATATTCTTTTGTTTAAGCGGTTGTAGCGTTTTTGGGTGAATTACAGATGCACCATAATATGCCATTTCTATTGCTTCCTCGTAAGATATATTAGAAAGCAACGTTACATTTTCGAATTTTCTAGGATCACCCGTCATTACACCAGGTACATCTTTCCAAATAGTCATTGCATCTGCGTTTAGGCAATACGCAAAAATAGCCGCAGAATAATCTGAACCTTCTCTACCCAGAGTTACCGTAAAATTATTATCTTCCGAACCTATAAAGCCTTGAGTAACATAAGATTGTTCTTTTCCTAATTTAGAAATATTGGCTTCAGTTTCTTGCCAGTTTACAACACCTTCTCTATAAGAATCATCTGTTTTTATATAATCTCTGGCATCTAACCAAGAGTTAGAAAAACCTATCACATTTAGATAATCACTCAAAATTTTAGACGAAATCAATTCGCCACAGCTTACCACTTGGTCATAAACAAAGTTATAATTCGGAGATTTATTTCTTCTCAAAAACGCTTCCAAATCATCAAAAAACAAGGCAACTTCATTAAAAATAGAATGATTTTCTTCGAAAAGTCCCTTTGTAATTTCTAGGTGAGACTGTTTTATCTTTTCTATTTCGTTTTGGAAATCTTCTTTCTTAAAGTAGTATTCCATTACTTTTTCTAATGCATTGGTAGTCTTGCCCATTGCAGAAACCACTAATAAACATTTTTCGAAACCTTGCGTTTCTAATACTTTTGCGACATTTTTTACGCTTTCGGCATCTTTTACAGACGCTCCTCCAAATTTAAAAACTTTCATTGTTGTACCTTATAACATTTCAAACCTTCAAATTTATTAAATTATTTTCAAATGATTAATTTAAAAATTTTACTTAAATGTGCGAAAATTTTACGAAATTTACAACACATCTAAAAAAAAGAAAAATGTCAGAACAAACCTTCCAAACCCTTGGCGAATTTATCATTGATAAGCAAGAAGATTTTAAATATTCTAGTGGTGAACTTTCTAGACTTATTAGCGCCATAAGACTAGCTTCTAAAGTGGTAAACAGAGAAGTAAACAAGGCAGGAATCGCAAATATTATAGGGCAAGTAGGAAACCAAAATATACAAGGTGAAGACCAACAAAAACTAGATGTTTTGGCCAATAATATTTTTATAGAAGCCCTTTCTCAGAGAGAAGTTGTCTGCGGAATAGCATCAGAAGAAAGTGATGATTTTATAGAAATTAAGGCAACCAACAATGCACACCTTAGCAAATATGTAGTTTTAATAGATCCTTTGGATGGTTCTTCAAACATAGATGTTAACGTTTCTGTAGGAACTATTTTCTCCATTTACAGACGTGTAACAGAACCCGGAACTCCTGTACAAATGGTAGATTTTTTGCAAAAAGGAATTAAACAAGTTGCTGCTGGTTATGTAGTTTATGGCTCTTCTACGATGATAGTTTATACCACAGGAAACGGCGTAAATGGGTTTACACTAGACCCTTCAATTGGCACTTATTATCTATCTCATCCTAATATGAAAATCCCTACTTCGGGGAAAATATACTCCATCAATGAAGGCAATTACATCAAATTTCCTCAGGGTGTGAAAGATTACATAAAATATTGTCAATTAGAAGAAGGAGACAGACCCTACACCTCACGCTATATAGGTTCATTAGTATCTGATTTTCATAGAAATATGATAAAAGGAGGCATTTATATTTATCCATCTACCTCCCATTCCCCGAACGGAAAACTTAGACTGTTATACGAGTGTAATCCTATGGCATTTTTGGCAGAACAAGCTGGCGGAAAATGCAGTGATGGCTACAGAAGAATTCTAGAAATTCAGCCTACAGAATTACACCAGAGAGTGCCATTTTTCTGCGGAAGTGCTGCCATGGTTACAAAAGCAGAAGAATTTATGACCAAAGCACTAAAACCATAATTTAAGAAATTTCGTTTTTATAAAATCTTAAAATTTTTAGCGTTTTTACATTTTTTTAGTAATTTTATATAAATTTTTACACCAATGCCAATAACTATTTTGTCACTTTCTGTGATACACCTTATTATTGTCTTCATATTTATATTATTGCCCTCTATATTTTGGATTATTGCATTGATAGATATTTTAAAAAGTGATTTTAGAGACACCAATGGTAAAATCATCTGGGCATTAGTGGTTATATTTTTACCTGTAATAGGCTCTATATTGTACTTTTTAATAGGGAAAAGTCAAAAAATACAATAATATGCAAGCCAATTTTCAGAAATATAATTTACAGTTCAAGCAAGCGAGCGGAACCTCTAGAGGTGTCTTAACTACCAAAGAAACCTACATTCTAGAAATTTCTAAAGAAGGGAAAAAAGGAATCGGAGAATGTGCCATTTTCCGAGGGTTAAGCTATGATGACGTACCAGAATATGAAGAAAAACTGAAATGGCTTTGCCAAAATATCAATCAAGATTTTGATATTTTAAAAAAAGATCTTAAGCATTTTCCTTCCATTATTTTTGGGTTAGAGCAAGCTTTTCTTAATTTAAAAAACGGTTCAGATTTATATTTCCCGAGTGATTTTACCGAAGGTAAAGATTTTATTAAAATTAATGGTCTTATTTGGATGGGAAATGCAGAATTTATGCAATCTCAGATTGAAGAAAAACTAGATCAAGGATTTGATTGTATCAAATTAAAAATAGGGGTAAACTGGAATTCTGAGAAAAAAATCATCAAAAAACTGAGAGAAAAATTTCCCTCAGAAACTCTTGAATTAAGAGTAGATGCCAATGGTGCATTTAGTTACGAGGAAGCAAAAATGGTGTTACAAGAACTGGCGGAATTAGAAATACATTCTATAGAACAACCGATAAAAAAGTCGGAAGTCAAAAATCAGAAGCCCGAAGATTATTTGATGGCAAAATTATGTGCAAATACGCCTACTCCTATTGCACTAGACGAAGAACTAATAGGCATTATAGACTACGAAGAAAAGAAAAAACTTTTAGAAACTATAAAACCTCAATACATTATTTTAAAACCTGCATTAGTTGGTGGTTTTTCTGGCTCAGACGAATGGATTTCTATTGCAGAAAACTTAGGAATCAATTGGTGGATTACCTCCGCTTTAGAAAGTAATATAGGCCTTAATGCTATTTGCCAATATACCTACATCAAAAAAAATCTTCTACCACAGGGATTGGGAACAGGCGCACTTTTTACCAATAATTTTGAAACAAACCTAGTTTTGAAAGGTGACGAAATGTGGATGCCAAATAATTCTTAAAAAAATAAAGGTCCTCTTTATAAGAAGACCTCTACCAGATATTAAATCATTTGTGTTTAAAAATTAAGTTTTCGTGATTATGTTTTTTCTGATACAAATGTAGGGTTAGTTTTTTCACCAGTCAATTACACTTTTGTGTAATTTTTCTAAATTTTTACCACAAAATAAAGACAGACCCCTTTTTCAGAATTGCATATTTCGTATTTACCACCTACATCATTCATTCTCTTCTGCATATTTTGAAGTCCATAACCAGAATTTTGGTTATTGTAAAATCCTACTCCGTTATCTACAATCTGCATTGTAAAAACCTCATCAGCATTTAGATTAAATGTAATGTAAACTTCATTTGCTTTACTGTGTTTATAAATATTATTAAGAGATTCTTTGGCACAGAGAAACAAGTTTCTTCTCATTTCTGAGCTCAATTTTGTTTCTGGCGAATCTACTTCTCTTCTTACAGAAACCTTAATCTCTGTTTTTTTAAAAAAACCTTCGGCATATTGTACTACATACTGCATAAAATTACCTAAATTGTCATTTGTAGAATTAAGGCTCCACAGCATTTCTCTCATAGAAAGATTCATTTCACCTGCCGTTTTTAGCAAATCATCTACATCTGCTTTTACACTTTGGTCATCTACTTTTTGTTTGATAAATTCTGCCTGAAGCTTTAATGCAGAAATGCCAGCACCTAGATCATCGTGCATATCGTGAGAAATACGTTCCCTTTCTTCCTGAACTTTTCTCTGAATCTCTAATTCTTTTTCTAACAGTTGATTTCTATACTGAATATCTTGCAGCAACCTTTCTTTTTGAAAGACTAATTGTTTCTTTTTGTAAACCATCACTACCATCACAATAAATCCCGCAAACATCATAAGAATAATGAGTGCTATTAAAAACATGAATTTTACTTGCTCTGGTAAATGATTCATTTTATTTAAAAGTGATTAAAAATTCTAAGAATATTATAATCTGTACATCTTAAACCTCTAATGTATAGTAAGTACGTGAGAATATTCACCACTTGAAAAACATCTATCATAGTAGCCAAAAAAGCACTATCTATTTTACTCAAATCATACATAGGATACATTCTAAATAAAGCGAAAGTACTCCAAATGAGCAAGGCACAACTTACCCAAAAAGCTTGTTTGTGTATTATATTCTGCTCATCAGCATGATTTACAATATACCAAAACCATTGGAGACATAAAATGATTTGGTACAAAATAACCACTAAAATAGTAGTTGTAGAAATAACTAATAACTTATCATTTTTTATTTGAAAAACAAAAAGAAGAATGAATGCTATAAAAGTTAAAAGATATAATATAGTTTTATTTACCTTATCTTTATAATCTTTTCCAAAGAAATATGCGAAATATGAAATGGTAAATATACAAAGCGGGAAATATAAATAAATTTGACCTACATGAAAATACCTTCTAATATAAAGCCCCAAAACATCAACAAAAAAAACAAAAGAAATATATAAATAAAAATATCTCTGTCTTTCTGCATATTTTTTCCAAAATAAAAGATATAGAGAATATAACATATTTATAATGACAACTATATTATAAATATTTGATAATAATAAAGTATTCATATGCTAATCACAAATATTTGGACATAAAACATTCATATCATCACCAGAAAGATCTTCTATATTCTGACCATTTGCGCCTACACAGTCTGTAATAAAAGTCATCTGTCCTACATTCTCATCTGCAAAATAAGATAATTTTTTAGATAAAGCAGAAGATTGCCCTTTAGTTAGAAAATTATCAAATACTATCCATTGTGCTAAAGTAATTTTAAATTTACCAATATCTTTTTTTGTTGCCATTCTAGCTTTATACGCTTCCAAATCTTCTCTGGAAATCCTAACAGACAATGTATTTCCTTGTGATCCTTTTACAAATCGGTCAATTTTTGATTTTATATTGTTTACATAATCTTCTGCCATCACCTTAAAATCTACTTCAGACACTTCTACCGCGTCTTTTACAGAAAGTATCGCATAATTTTTTTGGGTAAGATTTTTTCCGTTTTTATCAATATAAGAATACAACATATACAGTGAGCCATCAAATTTTGATAATTCCTTGTACTTACCTGGAAATTTAGCACTATTAAATTGTACAAAACTAAAAGATACTCTATCTGCACCTACAGGTAAATCATCTATCATTTTTAAATAATTCTCTTTAGTGATAAAAAAAGATTTAACGTTCTTTTTGCTTAATTTTTTCAATTCTTGATAGGTTTCTTTATCGAAACTTTGTCTCATCGCAGAATCTAGCTTTGCTGGCATAGGAACATCTGCCAATGGATCTTGTTTTGCGCTTGCGCTATCAACATTAGAGGCAGAAAGTAAATCTTCTGAAGTTTTAGGATTTTTATTACAATTAAAAAGTATGAACATTGCAAAAACTGCAACAGTTCTCATAAGAGTAGTTTTTGTTTTCATTTACGAAAATATATAGTTAATATCAGTGTTTTTTCAAAATATTAATAGCTTCCACTTTATTACCTACATGCAGTTTTCTGTAAATGTTTCCTACATGCTTTTTTATTGTGTCTATTGTAACATCTTTTATATCAGCTATTTCTTTATATAATAAACCTTGAGCTAATAATTCTAAAATTTCGTGTTCAGATTTAGATAAATCATTCAAATGATTATTAAATTCTGATTTTTCTTCTCTGAAATAGTTCAAAACCCTTTTTGCTACACCAAAACTCATAGGAGCGCCACCTTTATGCACATCTTTTATAGACGAAATAATCTTATCCATACTCTCGCCTTTAATTAGATAACCAGCTGCCCCGAATTTGAGAGAATCATAGATATGTACATCATCTTCAAAACTGGTACACATCATAAACTGAGTATCTTCTAACTGAGGTTTTATTTTAGACATTATTTCTATTCCGCTCATATCAGGCAGTTTAATATCCATCAAAACCACATTAGGTTTTAAGGTTACAAGATGATTAAGCGCTTCATTACCAGTATAAAATTGCCCTACACAACGCAAGTCTGCATCATAATCTATAATTTTTTTGAGGGCATTATTGTAATGCTTTTCATCTTCTACTATTGCTACCGTTATTTCGATCATCTAAATAAGTTATCAACAACAAATATCAAAATAAACCTACTTTTACACAAGTACACCTTTGTGTAATGTTGTAAATTTATAAAAAATATTGTTAAAAAAATAAAAATATAAAAATAAATATATTATATGATTAAATATTTCATAAATGAAAAATAAAAATTCAATACCTAATCGTTTAAACAGATAAATAATTCATAAAAATATTCTAAATTTCATAAATTTGCATATTACAAGAATTGATTATGGAAGTAGAAGAAAAAAAACCGCTCAATTTCATTGAACAAATCATAGAAAATGACCTCGAAAATGGTCTAGATGCAGCTAAGCTAAGATTCAGATTTCCACCTGAACCCAATGGTTACTTGCACGTAGGTCATACCAAGGCTATTTGCATTAATTTTGGTTTGGGACAAAAATACGGAGCGCCAGTAAATTTAAGATTTGATGACACTAACCCTGAAAAAGAAGAACAGGAATTTGTAGATGCCATCAAAGAGGATATTAAGTGGCTTGGTTTTACGTATGACCAAGAACTCTATGCTTCAGATTACTTCCAGCAATTGTATGATTGGGCTGTAGATATGATTAAGCATGGTAAAGCTTATGTAGATGAACAACCATCTGAACTCATTACAGAACAAAGAAAAAACCCTACAGAACCTGGGATAGAATCTCCTTATAGAAATAGACCTATAGAAGAATCTCTAGATTTATTCGAAAGAATGAAAAACGGAGAATTCGAAGAAGGTGCTATGTCTCTAAGAGCCAATATAGATATGACCTCGCCTAATATGAATATGCGTGATCCTGTAATGTACAGAATTCTAAAAAGACCTCACCACAGAACTGGCGAAAAATGGAAAATCTATCCTATGTATGATTGGGCTCACGGTGAATCTGATTATTTAGAACAAATTTCGCACTCTCTTTGTTCACTAGAATTCGAAAACCACAGACCATTGTATGATTGGTATTTAGACCAAGTTTATGAAGAAGGTAAAGTACGCAACAAACAAAGAGAATTTGCCAGAATGAATGTTACTTATATGGTAACTTCTAAACGTAAATTACAAAGATTAGTTGCAGAAAATGTAGTCACAGGTTGGGATGATCCTAGAATGCCTACCATCTCTGGCATGAGAAGATTAGGTTACACCCCGAAAGCAATTAGAGAATTTATAGACAGAGTAGGGGTAGCAAAACGCGAAAACCTCATCAATATACAATTGCTAGAATTCTGCGTAAGAGAAGACCTTAACAAGATTGCTACCAGAGTAATGTCTGTAGTAAATCCTGTGAAATTGGTAATAGAAAATTATCCTGAAGGAAAAGAAGAATGGCTAGAAACCGAAAACAATCCTGAAGACGAAAACGCTGGAACAAGACAAGTACCTTTTTCTAAAGAACTCTACATAGAAAGAGAAGATTTTATGGAAGAAGCTCCTAAAAAATTCTTTAGATTAACTATAGGTGGAGAAGTTCGTTTGAAATCTGCCTATATCATAAAAGCTACTAGAGTAGAAAAAGACGAAAATGGCGAAATTACCACCATATACGCTACTTACGACGAAGATTCTAAATCTGGAAGCGGCACAGAAGCCAGTATGAGAAAAGTAAAAGGAACACTGCATTGGGTTTCTGCAAATCACGCTTTACCAATTGAAGTAAGAGTGTATGACAGACTTTTCACGCACGAGCAACCAGACGCAGAAAAAGAAACGGACTTTATGGAATTTGTAAACAAAGATTCTTTAAAAATAATTGAAGGATACGCAGAACCAAGTCTTAAAAATGCTAAAGTAGAAGACCATTATCAATTTCAGAGAATTGGGTATTTTACACTAGACAAAGATTCTACTGACGAAAAACTGGTTTTCAATAGAACAGTAACTCTGAAAGACAGTTTCAAAATAGAGCAATAAAATTAAAGAAAGCTTCATCTAATGGTGAAGCTTTTTCATATCAATTAATCCCAGATTACGCATTTGAAAGTTTATCTCATCAATTTAACTCCTTTTTTGATAGGACTTTCATCCTATCCTTTATTAAATCGTCCCTTTGGGACTTTCTAAATTCTATTGAGCAATTTGGGTTAATTTCTATTTTTCAATAAAATCCAACCTTTGTAGGTTCTGCCATCTGCTGCATTTATTACATACCAATAAGAATCGGTAACTAAATTTCTAGAATTAAATTTACCATCCCAAATAAACTCTGTATTGCTGATTTGTTTGTACACCAAATTTCCAAATCTATCAAAAATCTGTAAAGTAGAATTATCTGGAAAAATATCTAAACCACTAAGTTTCCAATAGTCGTTTACGCCGTCTCCGTTTGGTGTAAAGGCATTAATTACGGTAAAAATTCTTCCCATCCTCATATCTCCGTGACAATCAGAATCAGAATATTTTACATAAAATGTGTAATCTCCGGGCTGTAAATTGGTGAAAACATTACTATCTTGCCATGTAATCAAATCCTTAGAATAGACTATTTTTTTGCCTGGTGTTCCTTTAGATTTATTTTACTAATTAATTATTATAATTCATATTTATATCTATTTATCTATAAATATTATAAATCATAATTATATTTAGTTCACAAAAACACATAAAAACACATTGCAAATTTACAATAATACAATCAACAAACCATTACACTAAAGAATAAAAAAATAATCAGAACTAAAAAATTCTGATTATTCAAATGGGTAATATTATAACCCTTATCTTTTTTCATAGTATCTAGCGCCAACTAGAACTGGATTTTCTTTTTCAATTTTTGTAAGTCCAAAACCTTTCCAATTAGGGTTTACTGATTGGTCTAGTTGTTTACGATGGAGTTTCTCGTAGGTATCAAAATCTATAGCTGCTCTTTTATTTAATTCATCAAAAAGATTCCATTTTTCTACTATGCTCTTCCAATTTTCTCCTATTTTGCCTGCAAAAACTTTAGATTTACTTCCACTTCCATAAGCTAAAAAACCAACTTCTTTGCCTGCTAAATCTTCTCCTTCAGAATATGAAACTTGCAACGCCGAAAGCAACGCCATAAAAATAGAAGCTGTATATAAATTCCCAATTTCTGAACTTGCACGTTGTGTAATTTCTATTTTTTCTGCCACCAAATTTTTATATTCTTCAGTTTGAGCAATGGCTTTAATATCATCAGCAGTTTCGGTATTCATTCCGTTTTCAATACCGAAAATTTCGGTAAACAATCTCTTCCCGTGGAATGCATAAGGCAAATGGAAGATTAAGAATCTCCAATTTTCGTAAGGTTTTACTTTTCCACTTTCTTCTTGGTAATGCGCATAAGCTTCTTTTATTCTATCTTGGTAACATTGGTTAGAATATTGCCCTTCAAAAACAGGTTCATCAGTAAAAATTTCTACTTTATCTGCAAAAGTTTCTGGCAAACCTTGGATTAAATTTTTAGTAGTATGCCTTCTTGGTTTAAAGAAGTCAAAAACGCTATCTGTAGCTACCCCAAACTGATTTTCGATTTCTAAAAGCGTAGGATTAGCAGAGATTAAAATTGCTACAGCACCACCTCCTTGTGTATATTCACCAGTAGAAGCCAGTTCATACTTTGCATAATCACTTGCGATTACTACCGCTTTTTTAGAAGGATTAGCTCTCACAAAATCTAGGCAATTGTGCATAGCATCTACTGCACCTACACATGCGAAAGTCATATCTACTACATCACAATTTTTGAAACTTCTCTCTCCGAATTCATTCGCCAAAGCAGCTTCTACCATTTGCATAGCATAAGTAGCAGTAGGTTTGGCAGCATCTACCGCACTTTCTGTTCCTAGATAAATTCTAGAAATTTCTTTAGGATTTATGTTATAATCTTTGATGAGTTTTAGTAACGCCTCTGCTGCAAAAGTGGCTGCATCTTCGTGCACATCTGGGAACGCCATTTTTTTCAACCCCAACCCTTTTTCTAGTTTTGCAGGTTCTATACCGCGTTTTTCTGCTAAATCTTTTATTTCTAAGTACAACGTAGGTACAAAAAAACTTGCCGCTTCAATTCCGATTTTCATTGATAAAATTTTTAATATGTTTTAGAAGATTTAGTCTATTTAATTGTAAGACTAAACTCATTAAAAAAAAACTGTACGAATTTAACGAGTTGAAATTTCATAGCAAAAAAATTATGCTATGAATTTTATATTTTTTGATTAAAAAACTAAAAAACCTCTCAAAAACGAGAGGTTAAGTTTTAATCTATTCATAAGGTGCTAATTCTACTTCCAGACCTTCTAAATCTTCTGTAATATGAATTTGGCAACCCAATCTGGAATTTTCTTTTACATTATAAGCTTCAGAAAGCATTGCATCTTCTTCGTCAGATTTTTCGGGAAGTGGTGTTTCACTTTTCACATAACATTGGCAGGATGCACACATTGCCATACCTCCGCAAACTCCTATCGTTCCTTCTTCTGCCAATTCGTAGAGTTTTACTACTTCCATCAGATTAAGTGCCATATCTGTAGGCGCTGCTACTTCGTGAGTAACTCCGTTTCTGTCTGTAATTTTTATATTTACGTCTAACATTTTGGTATTTGGTAATTGGTATTTAGTGTTTAGTGTTTAGTGTTTAGTGTTTAGAAAAAAACCTAACTACTAAATATAAAACACAAAAAAATTAATCTATTTTTTTCACTACGGCTTTTTCTGCTTCTTTTCTAGAACCATCAAAACCATCTACACCACTTACTGTAGTATATTTTAAAACATATTTTTTACCCGGATTGAGTCTATTATAAACGCTTTGACACATTAATGTAGCTTCGTGGAAACCGCAAAGAATCAATTTCAATTTTCCGGGATAAGTATTTACATCACCTATTGCATAAACTCCTTCTACATTAGTTTGATAATCTAAAGCATTATTTACTACAATTGCATTTTTCTCAATATTCAAGCCCCAATTAGCAATAGCTCCTAATTTCGGAGTAAGACCAAAAAGTGGTATAAAATAATCTGTTTCAAGGTCATACACGTTACCTTCTTGCTCTACAGTAATGGCTTCTATGTGACCATCTCCCTTCAATCCTGTAACTTCTGCAGGAGTAACCAAATTAATTTTTCCTTGATTTTTAAGTTCCTGTACTTTTTCTACAGAATCTAATGCACCTCTAAATTCATTTCTGCGGTGAATTAAAGTTACTGATTTTGCAACATTAGCTAAGAAAATACTCCAATCTAAAGCAGAATCTCCACCACCAGCAATTACAATGTTTTTATCTCTGTAAACTTCAGGGTTTTTCACAAAATAATCTACCCCTTTTTCTTCGTAGTCTGCTATATTATCTATTAAAGGTTTTCTAGGCTCGAAAGTACCTAAACCACCTGCAATGGCTATTGCTTTTGCATGATGTACAGTTCCTTTATTGGTAATCACCTCGAAAGTTCCGTCTTCTAATTTATTAAGAGTAACAGCGGTTTCGCCCAATGTAAAACCAGGTTGAAATTGCTTAATCTGCTCCATCAAATTATCTACCAATTCACCTGCTAAAACAGAAGGATAACCTGGAATATCAAAAATGGGTTTTTTAGGATAAAGTTCGGTAAGTTGACCGCCAGGTTGCGGAAGAGCATCAATAAGATGACATTTTAATTTTAATAAACCTGCTTCAAAAACAGCAAAAAGTCCGGTTGGCCCGGCTCCTATAATCAATAAATCTGTTGTAATCATTAAATAAGTATTTTTTATTGTAAATTTGTCAATTACTAATAAAAACTTTTCATATTTTGCAAATATAAGAATTTTTACGAGGTAGCCTTGTAACAAAAGTGACATTTATCATATCTAACCTAGTTGAGAATGTCATTTTTATTTTGGCAAAATTTTTGAAAGGTATTATTCTGAATTAAAAAATTATTAATGAAAAAACACTTAACTTTTATATTATCATTCACTTTTATGATGATATTTTCGCAGATAGAAAATATCAAAAATGGTGAAAGAATTACGCTCAGAATTCATTACGGCTTTTTAAATGCAGGATATGCTACCCTTACTGCCAACCAAGTAAATTACAGAAATGCCCCACATTACAGAGTAACTGGTGTAGGAAAAAGTACTGGTGCGACGAGAGCTTTTTTTAAAGTAGATGATGTGTACGAAAGTTACATCAACATAGCAACTGGTCTGCCAAGTCATTATGTAAGAAACGTCTCTGAAGGTGGTTACAAAAGACATTTTGAAACAGATTTTAATCATGACAATCAAACGCTAGTACTTACTAATAAACTAGACAAAACTTCTAAAAACTTTAAAACAGTAAAAGGAATTCAGGATATGATTTCGGCTTTTTACTATCTTAGAAGCATGGATGCTAGCAATTTTAAGGTAGGAAGCTCTCTAAAAATTAATATCTGGATAGATGACGAAATTTATCCTTTTATGCTAAAAGTAACTGGTATAGAAAATAAAAATACCAAATTTGGGAAAATTTCTTGTCTCAAAATTGTTCCTTATGTAATGAGTGGAAGAATTTTTAAATCTCAGGAAGGCGTAACCATGTATGTAACTAATGATGCCAATCTAGTACCTGTTGAAATAAAAGCTGATCTCTTGGTAGGTTCTCTAAAAGCAAGTTTAGACAATTACAGTAATGTGAAATATCCTTTAAATTTTAAATAGATAAAACATTTAAATTACTGATTCCCATATAAAATCCGAATTTTTTCGGATTTTTTTTGTGAATTGATGTAATAAAACTAAAATATTAGTTGTCCTATTTGAAACAAATGAAAAAATTTCACAACTAATCTTCAAAATTAAAAACTATGAGAATTCGGATTTTATTTTTATTTACAATATTTTCAGTTTTATCTTTTGCACAAGAAAAGGTTCAAGACAGCATTACCCGAAAAAAAATAACTGCGGTAAAATTAGAGAAAGCCCCTAAAATAGATGGCAATCTAGATGATGACGCTTGGAAAAACATTCCTATTGCGAAAGATTTTATAGAATTTAGACCAAACAATGGGAAAGCAGAAGATGCAGATTTCAAATCTGAAGTAAAAATTGCCTATGATGACACCGGAATCTATGTCTCTGCTATGTTATATGACAAAGAACCTTCTAAAATTTCTAAAGAACTTACCGAAAGAGATAATATAGGCAATGACGATTTTTTTGTGCTTTTTCTCAATGGTTATAATGACAAACAACAGAGTTTAGAACTTTTTGTGACAGCAGCTGGTGTACAAGCAGACAGTAAAATAACCAACGAAAATGGCGAAGATTTTTCTTGGAACGGAATCTGGTATTCTGCTGCTAAAATTGTAGAAAATGGATGGACTGTAGAAATGAAAATTCCTTTTTCTGAGCTTAGATTTCCTAAAAGTGAGGTTCAAAATTGGGGTTTAAATTTTTTTAGACAAATAAACAGAACCAAAACAGCCTACACCTGGAATTACATTAACAACCAAAAAGGTGGTTTCTTACTATATGACGGAGTTTTGGAAAACATCAAAAATATTGATCCGCCAATTCGTTTGTCTTTTATGCCCTATTTTTCTACTTATGTCAATAATTATGATGGGCAAACTACAACCAATTTCAATGGAGGAATGGATGTAAAATACGGAATAAATGATGCTTTCACCTTTGATATGACTTTAATTCCAGATTTCGGACAAGCTAATTTTGATAATTCTATTTTAAATTTAACACCATTCGAACAGCAATTTACAGAGCAACGTTCATTCTTTACCGAAGGTACAGAACTTTTCGAAAAAGGAAATATGTTCTATTCAAGAAGAGTTGGTGGTTATCCTTCGAAATCTGCAAACGTTTCTGCTGACGAAACTTTGGTAGAAGAACCTTCAAAAGTAAAATTATTTAATGCTTTTAAAATTTCTGGAAGAACAAATAAAGGTCTGGGAATAGGATTTTTCAACGGAATTACAGAAAAAGCAGAAGCTATTATTAAAAACAATATTACAGGCGAAACCAGAAAAGAAATTCTAGAACCTTGGGCTAATTATAATGTTTTGGTTCTAGACCAGAGATTCAACGAAAATTCGTCTATTACCTTCGTTAATACCAATACCATGAGAAGTGGTAGTTTCAGAGATGCTAATTCTACTGGCTTATTGTGGAATATCAGAAATAAGAAAAACACCTATCAATACTACGGAAATGTAAAAGGAAGTTGGGTAATGGATGACGGAACTAAATTTGGAAACAAAAGTCAGTTCGGTTTCGGAAAAGTATCTGGCAAACACAGATTTGATGTTAATGCGAATTTTACAACTAAAAATTGGGACATCAATGATTTAGGATTTTCTACAACTACCAATATTGCTAATTATAATGCTTGGTACGGATATAGAATTCTACAACCTACCAAAAGATTCAATAATATTTATTTAAACAATAATATTACTTACTCTCATAGATTAGACCCATTTTTGTTTTCTACATTCAGATTTAATCACAATAATCAGTTTACCGACAAAAACTTTCGCAGTTTTGGTGGCGGTGTAGAATTTACTCCATTTGGTGAAAAAGACATCTTCGAGCCTAGAAAATTCGGAAGACACCTTAATGTTCCAGGATATTTTGATAGTTGGATTTGGTACGAAAGTGATTCTAGAAAAAAACTACAATTTAATGTAAACATAGATTACTATGCATATAACGAAAAAGGGAGAAACAAAGTGATTCCTTCCGTTTTCTTAAGATACAGATTTAATGATAAATTCAATGTAATTTGGCAATTCAACCCAGTTTTCAGCAATAACGAAGTTGGTTTTGCAGGAAATGACGGCACCAATATTTTTATGGGAAGAAGACAAAGAAATACTTACGAAAACTCACTGACTTCGCAATTTAGTTTTAATGATAAAATGACTCTTTCGTTGGCATTCCGTCATTATTTTTCAGACGTTACTTACCATCAATTCTACACCCTAAATCAAGACGGAAGTTTAGCAAATACCATTAATTTTTCTAATAACCTAAACGGAACATATAACTCATGGAATGTGGATCTTAGATACACTTGGTGGTTTGCGCCAGGTTCACAGCTTACACTATTGTACAGAAATGCAGTAAGTAATTATCAAGACGTTTCTAGATTAACTTTTGGTAAAAATTTTGACACCCTTTTTAATGAACCTATGACCAATAATATTTCGTTAAGATTAACTTACTTTTTAGATTACAACAGAGCCAAAAATTGGTTCAAAAAATCTTAAAGACTCAAAATCGGCGCACATTAGCTTCTCATAATCTAGATCTTTATTATGTAAAAACCGCTTCAGAAATTCTGAAGCGGTTTGATTTTTATGTATTGTGTTGATAGGATTTTATCCTATCCTTTATTAAGTCGCCACTTCGTGGCTCAATTTTGATTTAATTTAAAGTCTTTAACGCTATCATTTCTATCACTCTACAATTTCTCCCACTCTACAATTCTCCCACTCTACAATTTCTCCCACTCTACAATTCTCCCACTCTACAACTCTACAATTTCTCCCACTCTTAAAGATGTCCGAATTGCTGCAACATTCTTTTATCGTTTTCAAAGAACATTCTGATGTCGCTCATTTGATAAAGAAGCATTACAATTCTCTCAATTCCCATTCCGAAGGCATAACCAGAATATTTATCCGCATCTATATTTACATTTTTAAGAACTGCAGGATCTACCATTCCGCAACCCATAATTTCTAACCAACCGGTTCCTTTGGTAA
>OBMA010000480.1_pt1 | contig 23817 bp, 10 predicted proteins | sample 1539141 | NCBI WGS metagenome assembly OBMA01 (sample SAMEA3991484, study PRJEB22521) | metagenome | biome: anthropogenic terrestrial biome; feature: sewage plant; material: raw primary sludge | place: Sweden | collected 2012-09-26
ACCCGTTGCAGTATCCTCGACGTACACGTCTTCACCATCAGCACCTGCTGCAATATCCTCAACGTACACGTCTTCACCATCGGCACCTGTTGCAGTATCCTCGACGTACACGTCTTCACCATCGGCTCTTGTTGTCCTGTCATCTACTTCCACATCCTCTCCATATGATATTGTTTACTCTCCATCAACTTTTGCTGCCATATCATCCGGTTACACGCCTTCACCTTCTGCTTCTGTCGCCATGTCATCTACTTCCTCATCCTCTCCATATGATATTGTTTACTCTCTATCATCTTCTGCTTCCAGATCGTCCATTGCTACATATGAATTTTCACCTTCCCCATCTACTTCTTTACCCACCTCTTCTACTTACACATACTTTTCATCTGCTTATGCGTTTGAATTTTCTTCTGAGCGGTACTCAACAACATCCACAATAGCACCAACTCAAATACATAGCACATTGTCCAGGATTACGGATTTCTTACTGCAGACTTCGATGGCAATCCAAAGTATAGTCTCTCAGCAAATTTCTACAAGCTCAACTTTAAATGACGAAATACATTCAAGCGCGCTTTCCGTTTTCAACCCTTCAGCTTCGAATTTGGTTGAAACTTCTCTGATAATTTCATCGACCCAAGCAAGCATAACAAGCCCCAAAAACTCAGCTAAAATTAGTTCACTACAGAGCCAGCTGTCTAGCAGTACAAAAAATCCATACGATACGGCGAACAAGAATACTGAGACCAGTGGCAGATCCACAGTTGTTTCGAATTTCCTATACACATCTTCCGCGGCGAAACCAGACAATGAAAAGTTTTCCGCTACTCCTACAGAGATAACTACAATTTCAAGTAGCTCGCACGCATATTCTTTATCTATTCCAAGTTCTCATAATTCTGTGACTGGACTATCACATAACTTTGTCGATTCGTCAAAAAGTGCAACCTCATTTGGCTACTCATCCTCATCAATATCTTCAATAAAACTTTCAAAAGAAACAATACCTGCAAGTAAATCTGTTTCAAACACACAAGAAAGAATCACAAGCTTTACATCAACATTACGAGCAAATAGTCAGTCTGAAAAATCCGAAGGGAGGAATTCTGTAGGTTCTTTACAAAGTTCACATATTTCATCTAACCCATCGCTTTCCACAAATACAAAGGTTGATTCGAAAAGTTTATCCAGGAAAGTATCGAAAACCATGGGCGAAAATGGCGAGGAAACCGGCTTAACCACAACAAAGACGCAATACAAAAGTTCTTCTGAAACCAGTGGGTCATATTCTCGGTCTTTTACAAAAATCTCAATTGGATCTGCTACGACTGCAGTTCAAACTCAGGCAAGCACTAATTCAGTATTCACAGCCCCTAGATCGGAAGAGCGTCGTGTAGGGAAAGAGTGTTCAGAGCCGGCCTTGTCTACCTATCCTACTACTCCGTACCCCTCTCCAAATAGTTACGCATGGTTACCTACCGCTATTATAGTGGAATCATCCGAAACGGGCCCCACTACCGCATCATTCAATCCGTCAATCACTGGTTCACTTCCCAATGCAATTGAACCGGCCGTCGCTGTATCGGAACCCATTAACCACACTTTAATTACCATCGGATTCACGGCCGCTTTGAATTATGTATTTTTGGTTCAAAATCCATTATCTTCGGCTCAAGATCGGAAGAGCGTCGTGTATCTTCAACTTTTTACCTCTCGTTTTGAAGTATCCCTTTTCAAACACCTCATCAGAACTGGACAATAGTATTGGGGAATTATCCACTTTTATTCTTTCATACCGGTCTGGGAGCAGCACAACTACCCTTTCCCCAAAATCCATATCATCATTATCAGTTGTCAAGAAAAAAAAAAACCAGCAGAAAAAAAATGCCACGAAGTCAACCGAGGACTTACATCCTCCACAAGTCGACACATCCTCAATAGCGGTGAAAAAGATTGTTCCCATGGTAGACTCTTCTAAGGCATACATTATATCAGTTGCAGAGGTATATTTTCCAACAGAAGCCGTAACATATCTTCAGCAATTAATCCTTGATGAAAATTCGACTCTTTATAGCAATCCTCAAACCCCACTGCGAAGTTTAGCTGGTCTAATAGATAGTGGGATCCCATTAGGGGGATTGACGTTATATGGCTCTGGAGATGGTGGTTATGTCCCTAGTTTAACCTCATCAAGCGTCTTGGATTCTTCAAAAGGAAATTCCCAAAACATAGATGGAACTTACAAGTATGGAGCTTTGGATGACTTTATCAATTCATTCACAGATTCTGCATCTGCAGGAAAGTATGCTGTAAAAATAATCATCTTTTTGATTGTTTTAACTATTGGCGTACTCTTGTGGTTATTCGTTGCATTTTTTGCTTTCCGTCATAGAAATATATTATTGAAAAGACACCCAAGGAACTGCATAGGGAAAAGCCTCAATAATGAGAGGGAACTTGAAAGTACCGAGCTTTCCCGCTCTTCTTCTGGAAACCAAGTTTATAATGAAAAGCCGCCAGAATCTGAAAATGAAAGTGTTTACTCTGCGGTAGATGATCATTATATTGTGACTGGCGAAAACACAGTCTATAATACTATTCACAGATTACATTATACCATTAATGATGACGGTGATCTATTGTACAGGGACGCAATCCCCCTCGATTTTGATCAAACCAATGGGGATGATGGTTCGGGAATAGACAGTATAGTAAGAGACTGCGTGTATGACAAAAACCAAGATGCTACGGAAGCCTTCTTGAATGATGAGGAGTCCATATCAGGCATTCTAGATGTTGATGAAAATGGTGATATTCGATTATACGACAGTTATTCTGACAATGAAGAGTCAAACAGTTTTCACTTGCCAGACGAAGTTATTGAAAACTATAACAAGAACCATTTGTGCGAAACTAAACTTCATGGACTAGGCACTGAATCATGTACTACAGATGATCCCGATACTGGAAATCAAATTACGAATGAGTTTTCTACAGGGAGTCAGACATGTTTGCCAAGTACCGCTTATACCACACCCCTTCATACAAATTCGATTAAACTTCACACATTACGCTACACAGAATCTTCACTACCAAAGCCAAATCAGACTCTTTTCTCTAATCTTGAAGATTTAGAAATAGAGGATATTGACGACAATGGTAGTGTTTCAGATGTACATATCGAGGAGCTGGATGCTTTAGACGAAGAACTTTATAAGAGAATGTCGAAAGTTATAAAACAACAGAACCATCAAACGACAAAAATATAGCGAAAAATGATTATTGACTGTGCAATAAACGCTGCTGGAAGGGGCGCTTGCAACAAAAGATGATCACAAAAATTGATACCCATTAATACACACAGGCTCATGCCATTATTATTATTATATATATCATCAAGTATTGCATTTGTAATTTTATGAGTCCTTCTTAGTAATACATGAAGGCTTTTTTTTAATATTTTCGGAATCAACGAGAGTACACTATTCTATCCGATGATAACCGAGATAAATGAAGATAGTAACTAACCAATGAAAAAAGAGCGAGAATAAATTAAAGCAATAATATCAAGTTAGTCGTGGGAATATATGATCCACGCATAATAAGGTTACATTAAGCACTGCTTTATCCTCTATGTCTGCTAAGAAAAGGCCTTCGGGAAACGCAGCATTTGAACTTCCAAAACGGAGAAGAACCTACCAAGCTTGCATCAGCTGCAGATCAAGGAAGGTGAAATGTGATCTTGGTCCGGTTGATAACCCACACGACCCACCGTGTGCACGTTGCAAAAGGGAGCTAAAAAAATGTATTTTTAGCTCTAATAAGGGAACTTCGAACGACTTGCCTCCTAATTCGATTAATGCAATAAGTCTGCCATCTCTAGGTAAGAGTAAGCAAGAGATACAAAATGACTCAACGAGCCCAATTTTATCGGATGTACCTTTGTCAAGAAAAGGGACTAGCAGTGAAAAATCATTTAAATCAGAAGGGATGAAGTGGAAGCTTGAACTTTCCTCCATGCAGAACGCCCTAGAGTTTCTGGCCCAAGCTGCTGGCACTGTAGCAAAAGAAGGCGCAAAAGAAATCATAAAAGAGAAGTCCACAACACCGAAACCACTGAAAAGTTCTTTGGATGCGACAAATAAATCTGCTACGGACGAGGGGTTGAAACGACTTTCAAAAAGTGACAGTACTAACACACTTTACGAAAATACAGCAGATATGCTTAACCACACGCTGAATACGAATAGGAAAACATCACAATTAATGGAAGAAATCGGGAAAGTGAGACCTCCACCTACCCGGAAAATTGACGACTTCGATTACATCGGTCCAGATAGCTTGCTTACTAAAGAGGAGGCGATTGAACTCATAGAGGCATTTTTTCTCACGATGCACCCATTCTTTCCCAATATCCCACTTCAATTGCATGATCCGAAAGAATTAGCAGAATATCCAATTTTGTTTTGTGCAATTTTGACTGTTTCTGCTCGCTATCATCCTTTCGATACTTTAGGATTAGACAATGGAGAAGATGGGATGAGACACATTGAAGTTCACGATAAATTATGGGTGTATTGCCAGAAGCTTATATCTCAAACAATTTGGGCAGAGGCTAGTACTAGGTCAATTGGCACCGTGCTTGCTTTCATAATTTTCACGGAATGGAACCCAAGGAGTATCCACTATAAATGGTCTGACTATGCAAATGATCCTGAGTTAAATAATGTCAACGCTAGAGGAAGTAAGAATATTAGTACGAGGAAGGACGAAGAAGGATTGACCGGTGTCGGCGCAATCCGTAGAAGCGACCGAATGTCATGGATGCTGACAGGGTCTGCAGTAAGGCTGGCGCAAGATATGGGATTCATTGAAAACAGCTCAAAAGTATTCATTGTCACTCATATATCTGAGACTACCAGTGCTATGAATATGAATCAAAGATCCTTATTAGCAGAATCATTCAGCGTTTTAAACTTGAATTTAGGAAAAATTGAAAACGATGGAAATGAAAGCAATGAGGATTACCTTGGGAATGAAAAATTTTATCTGAATGAGATTTTGCCTGATGAAGAAAGTAAACTAAGGTGGAAGAGAGTTTTTGAAAACTCAGAAAATGACCACGACAACGAGAAAAATTTTCTGACTGATTGGGAGAGGGAGTTTTTAAACGATGAGTATGTTTTATATTATTCTAATAAAAAAGATGATACTAATCTAGCACAGAATCACATACCACCATTTCCACTAAGATTCTCATTCGCCCAAAGAGCAAAAATAGAGATCATTCGAATCCTATCCATAGCATATGAGACGATTTACTGTGAGAAGAATAAGAGGAAATTGGCAACGACAGATCAGAGACACAACCTCTCTGTCCTAAGTGTTTTTTCTCCCTTGATAGAGGGCTGGCTCAGTAACTACAGAGAGCTTCTTGTACCCCTTTCTGATGTCCCTTTCTCACTAGCAGATAGGAAGAACAAAAAACAAATATTTGATAACATCGATAGAATAAATGGTGAAAGTATTATCACAGATTTCAATTATTGTCAACTTTATATCTTTTCCCTCGCACTGCAAGTGGATGGGAAAACAAGCAGATTGAATATGAATGAAATTGTGACAAGCGCGAGGTATGTGGAATTAGCATACAGATCTGCAAAAGAAATATTGAGTTCTGCAAAGCGAGTTTCAAGGCAAGGAATGCTAAAATACATGCCCGTAAGATGGGTAATACGAATAATTAGATCCATTGCGTTCATAGTAAAATGCTACCTAACACTTACTGGTAGTGAACTGGCAACAAATCCAGATGCCAGAAACATTTTAAAATTAAGTGCAATATCGGTTGACGAAACATTCGATATCATCCGTGACACTGCGGTTACTTTGAAAGAAGCTACACCAGATGAATTACATCTATGTCAAAGATACGCAGCCATATTAATGTACTTATGTACAGAGATGAAACTTCGAAAAAAATCTTACTTAGAACGACCACCCTTATTAAGAGATGGCACCACTCCTCTAGAGAGCAATCGCGAATCCTCACTGGAGGGACAAGACTTAACTAAGAAGCCAATATTCTCTAAACGTATTGGATATAATAAAACCGAGACTACTTTTGAACCCTCGGAAAGGCCTTTGACGGAGGAAATTAATAGCAATTCTCAGAATTCAAATGATACATCTTCTAAAGGTATCGTTGATCCTTTTGTTGAACAAAACAACGATATCACAACAGCGTTACTGAACAATGAACTCTTCCAAGGTCCATCTCTATCTGACGAGGTTACAGATTGGTTCGGTGCTAGTGAAGATATCGGGCTTGAATTTGTAGAACCATGGACAGAACTTATTGAGCAACGATATATGCAATGTGGAGATGGTGATAATAATAATTTCGAAAATTTATACAACTTGTTCGTGAATAGTAATAACATCAATAATGATATTAATAACTCAAGGCCAATAACGCGTAAATAAGTAGATATCAAAGAATTACGTCATCAACCAAGACAACCGCACTATTCGTAAAAATGATTTTAAATACAAAGACAGAATAACAGGGGAAGATGGAGGTATATAATAATGCGAATGCTTCATAATACTATGACTGGTTTTCCATTGGGCATATGAGATGATTTTACGGCTCAATCACTACTTATATATGATTTCTATAACAAAGCAGGCCATTACACATTAGGAACGGCTATCTATTACATAAGAATATGCAGCAAATTCGTTGGATATGTTAAAGTATATTCCACGCATGCTGAGAAGTGGATTGCCAGAAACGTGACGTGAAATACCTACTAGAACAAAAAAAAAAAGGAATGCAAACGTTCTAGGAGCCATAGGAATCAAAAAGAAAAAAATTGAATTAATAGAGTTCGTGAGAATCAGATCGGAAGAGCTTGCGAATTGAGATTCTAATTACTGATCTGAGACTTTTGTGTTTTATAATAACAAGGTGCATAAACTACTTGAGTGATAAATTTCCCCTCATATCTAGTAGTGCAAGCTACGCTGATTATTTCATCTCTAATACTGCTTGTCAGTAAATGGTTCAAATTCACGTGGGGTATAATATGATTTATCGCACCTTCATCCCTCTCATGTGATTCTGAATTCTGATTGCTTTGGTTTAGTATTCTGTTCAGATAGGATGAATTCAGGTATATGGGCAAGTCAGGAACTGGGTATCTACTTAGAAAAACCGCCTCTGCTGTTTCTGCATCAATATTACCGCCTTGCTGTAAAGTAGCAAATAAATCATCTTGATTACAGTCAACAACTCTATGTGTAAAGCTGGGAGGTTCTTGGGGATGCACGTCATCAGAATCTCCTTTTACAGAAATCGTAGAGCCGTCACCTATATTAAATAAATTTGGTATTTCGTTCGAATACACCAACCTCTCAGGCTTGACCTCGGCCATCAAATCCAAACTGCTAGCCTTCAGACGTACAAATGAGTCACGCATATTTATTGAACTGGACCTACTTAAGCCTCTGTAATCTGAAAACGGTGTACTTGGCCTTTCAACACCCTTAGCAGAATAGTAGGAAGATTTTCGAGAGGAAGAAGGAAATCTTTTAAGTTCCGGTCTCTTGGGCAATTCTTCATCCAGTGTTGGCTCTACTTGCGAGTCGATGTCTGCTTCGTTTCTAAATGGCTCGATCGTATGATAACCGGGCAATACTTCAAACCAGTTGACAAAATTGCCTTCTGAATCCGTAGCTGTAGGAAGAAAATTTGAGTGAGTCAATATACCATTGATGGAGAATTGCAGTCTATAAATTCCTGCAGGCAAAAAAAGATCTGGAACAAACCATTCCTTATGCACATCATCATAAACCATGCGGATCCTAGGATTTAACTGTTTTTCTGAGTCTAAACTTGCATTCTCATCCAAGGTAAGCTCTCTTTGCTCTTTAAGAGCAGAAGCAATATCCGTGCTTACTATAAAGACTTCCGTGGTTGCAGCCACGGTACCATCGTCTTTCCATTTTAGAACAACTAAAGTATTTTCGGTGGAGTTTGTTGATGATATTGAAGACATACTCGACATGGAATTAGAGTGATGCGATATTTCTCTATGCTGCGGTGCAGAGTATTGACTTTCATTGTCGTTAATAATTGGATGTAGTGGATGCAAAGGCTGCAAATTCAAACCGTTTGTTAAGATACTCTTTCTTGATTGTAAAGAATGCAAAGAAGCAAATGAGGATCTTCTCGAATTTGAAGCCGACCTTATTTTTTTACTCTGGGCTTTCTTTGTCTTATTATGGTGCTTATTTAAATCTCTTTCCATCAAGGTCTTATCACCGTACAGTTTCATCATCATTTTTGCAGTAGCAGATATAGGTGCGGTAAAATCGTCGTTGGAGCCTCCCGCGTTTCCCTTGTTACGGGTGTTATTTTCAATATTTCCATTGTTATTAGCGTGGCTTATCCTTTCTGCAGTATACATTGAATTAGAGGAATTCACCCTTGAAAGACGTTGCATATCCTTTTTTAAAGCATTTTGTAAAAGAGACTGGTTCAAAACCATATCTTCACTTTGAAGTACGCCTGCTTCTGCATCTACACTATCACTGTTTCCCTCTTTATCCATTTGAGAGTTCTCAGAAAATGTTTCGTCGTTATTGAGATATTGATATTGGTATGCATGGATAGATGGTTTCTTTGAATAGGGTTGTCTTACAGGAATATCAATGGAATCCGTCTTGGTCAAGGCGGGAAGTGATGCTGAATGCACCGATGAAGACCTCGTTGGAGAAGGGGAAGCAGTAGCTGAACTTTCTAAAAGATTTTTTTTCAACGCTATGATGCTTGAGCGATGCCTTTCATGGTGTGGTTTGTCGTTTCTTTCATTTTCTGTTGTTTCGTCAACCATGGTGTAATTCAAAGTAGACAGATCATCCAGATCACTTTTAGTTCGTTTGACAGTGGCCATTGATGGACCTGGGCTCAAAAACGACGGAGATTTCACCTGCTCTTCGGGTGCACCCACATCGTGATCATCACTTAAAGTCAAATTGGCCAACGTAGTGTCATTTACGTCTGCGGCAGAGGACAAAGAATAATCCTTTTTGAATAGATGGGACGGGCCCTTATCGATAGTAGTATCACTGCTCATGCGCCCATCACAATCTGTCGATGGATCGTGAGATGCAAGTAATTGCATTCTAGGGGGAATGGCACCATTATGTTCGCTAGTATGACTGGCGCGTCTCTTATGAGTACTCTTCCTATTGTTAAACAGTTGAGAGGTTATGCTTCCCTGACGATCTTTATTGAATGCATCATGAAAATGATGTCCATGCTCCTTTTTGGTTGAATGCGATGGATCCTGAGTAGAAGGATTGTTTCCCATGGCGGCTGCAACAACTATATAATATGACAGTTCAACTTTCCAAGATGTCAGTCCACACGCAAAAAAAGAAGTGCAAATGAAAGAAACACTAGGTAAGACACCTTGTTTATGTAAGTATTCACTTGTATCCGATATATCTACCATTGTTAATTGTCAATAGTATTCCATCAGAGACAATGGTAAAAAGACAAAAAAGGTATAATCATCGTACAAAGCGATCAATATTACATGCTCTCATCCAACATTATGTATACTCCAGATATGTTTATATGCTACAGGAGCTGTCTAACCAGAGCACTCTGTAAGTCGCGATCTTTGACTACTATTTTGCAGTCATCTGTACATTTTGCCTTGATTATTAATTCGCTGCATAAATCATCTATGTCCAACGATGAATATTTTGGTAGGGAGGAGATCTCTTCGAGAATGTGGTAGCAAGACGCTTTTCCATTCGATATGGCGCTGCTAATGTGTTCAATTGCTTCAGATTGGGTTCGAATTGTTTTAGTATGAGAAGCAGCCACCGGAAGCACCGAAGCTAGAGATTTCTGATTCAATAGGTGGCTTGTTATTAAGTCGCATTTGATCTCCTTATTTGAACATGATTTGGTCCCGATACACTTGCGGTTGCAAATATTATTACACTGGCTCCCTACAGCAAGGGGAAGCACGCTGGGGAATAAAGTATCATCTTCTGTCTCGTATGGAAGATACTTTTGGTCAATTTCACATTGACATGCTGACGTATCTATTTTTTCAGCGGTCAGGCGTTCAGAGTGCTGAGGAAAGTAGTTATGAATGTCGTAATCTAAAGCTTCTAGACCAGTCTGTCTATCATTGGAGACAAGATCGAGACTGAAATCTGGCATTTCACTACCATTAATACTTTCGTCACCGATGGTAACGGCACCTGTTCGATTTCCGGGGGGAGAATCCCACGAATTGGTTAAACTGGGAGCGTTCCATGAGCCTATGTTCCACATAACTTTCTCATTCTCTTGAGTGTGCGGCTGTACTTCTATACTTGTGTTCACAGTCATGTTTTCATCTGAATTAGGCGATGGCAATTCCCTTGCAGCCTTGCTAACTGCTGTACTTGTTCCTTTTTCGTTTTCCCTTTTCTGTTGTTCTTGCAGATCATCGAGGAAGGCTAATATTCTTTCATCATCAGAATTCTTAGCTCTATATTTTGTAATTTCCGACAGTAAACTTTTTAAAGAACATAGTAAAAAGTCCGTGGTAGTCTTATTCTGCGCATCTTTCTGTTCTAGTAACTCTACCCTCTCTTGCAAACTCTTCATTTTGCTACGAATTGGCTTCTTTCCTATCTCGGAACGCTCGTTGAGCTGCCCTATTCTGGGCAGTCCTCCTACTCTTAGCTTCAGAGTCAATCCTTTTTCTGCCTGGTCTGCCCACCTTCCTCTTAGGTGTTCCATCTTTATTTAGCAACATTTGCTTCTTCATGTCACCTGCTAAATATATTTGCTGACCTTTCCGAAGGATATTGCCCATTTATCTTAACTGGTCGTTCCATTGCTTATATGTCGTCCTTAAAAGTAACACCCCATTCGTATGAAAGTATAATAGTAATTGATTATCGATTAACTATTGAAGAAACACTATTTATGCTGTTTTGAAAACTAAAAACGCCAGTGGACCGATATAGAAATAAACAAAATGGCCCTTTTCGTGTGTCACGTAGCTCCCAAAGTTCTTTCCGACAATCACATGCCAGGTATTGCCGTATTTGACATCCAATTGCTTCTTTACCGTCCCAGCAATGTCTCTTTCCAACTGGTACTTGTCCAGAGCATCTTTACTGATGGTTAAAATATCCTCTTTCAGCTTGTCGGTCTAAGTTTTCTCCTTGTTAGTAAATATATATATTCAAATGTACACACACAAAACATGTATATCATGGCACAATTACATACTATGTCAGACGCCTTAACAATAGCTGCAATTCATGGAAGAAAACCTCACTCTTCCTCGAGTTAGTAAAGAAAAATTGTATTGAAAGTCACAAAATTGTGACTGAGATTAACTGACATACGCGTACTCTTATTTTCATCGCTCATTTTGGTTTTAATTTGCTCTTCTTTATGTCGTTTCCCAGTTTCACTTTTTACCCTGGCAGTAGTTTTGGAGGCTTTCCTTTTCTGCAGTTTCGCTAGTTTGTAATCTCCATTTAAAGGGAAAAGAGAACCAGGCAACAAGATAAAGAGATAAGGGATAGAGACATAAATAGACATCTATACACGTAGTGAGTAACAACGGATACTACTACACATACAGAAAAAATGGACTACAACATATTTGAGGCGGTACATGAACAACAAAGCAGCACATCTGACATGGATCTCTCAGAAGAAGATAATAATCCATTCGTCGGCACTCATCACCTATATGCTTCTGGAATTGGGACTACTATCGGCGAAGCTCGCCCAGAGAACGAAAATTCGCCCCCTTCTTCATCGTCTTTGCCATCTAGCCCGGCACATTCCTCTTCTGCTGGCTCTTCCAGAGCATCTACGTCATCTTCAACCTCTTCTCATGCCGTAGTGGAAGCAGATGCGGAAACTGAACCTTTTGTTTCCTTGTCGATGTCTACTACTGCTACTATTAGCAAATTTACTCCCCACGATATGAATGGGACACAGCAGATCCAAATCATTGATGCCGGCGATTTCAAAGATCCATGGGGGAAACACGCTATCGGTTACGTGATTCTATATGAAAACAACAAGATTATCAGAAGGTACTCTGAATTTCATTCTTTGAGGCAATCTCTAACTAGACTCCTTCCTACGATAATTATTCCACCCATTCCATCCAAGCATTCTCTTCTCAAATACATATGGAGTCCCATAAACGCAGCAAATGATTCCAAAATTATCTCCACCAGGAAGAAAATGCTCAATTCATTCTTGTCTAACTGTCTGAACAGTCAAGAAATAAGCAACGATATTGTTTTTCAAAAATTTCTAAACCCTGAATTTAATTGGAAAGATGTTTTAAGTTCGTCGCCGATAATCATACTACCTTTGAATAACCTTTTAGCTCCACCTTTAAGCCCAACAAAACCAAGCCCCCTTCATTCTATTTTACCTATTCCATCCAACTCGTCTCTGAGAAATTATAATTCGATTTGGCAACAACACATCACAGTAAAAAGTCATAATGAAATTTCCAACCTCCCAACAGAAATTTTACAAAACGAATCTCAATTTACACATATTGAAAATTTATTCCAAAATTATAAGCGAATAATCACCCATTTATTAAAAAACATAAGATCAAATAAATCTCATTTCCACTCCTTGTCCACGTATTTTGCTGAATTAGGCGCATATTATAATGCTTTTAGTTTGGAAAATGACATAACCATGCCCAACAGCCTTCGCGAATCTGAAAACAATTCAAACAACCCAATGATGGAAATTATTAGTCATATTGAAAAGACAGGCCATTCATTCGATGTTATATACATTTCTTCCGAGATCTTAATAGAAAAGTACACCTCTATTCTTGAGGACCCCATTAATGAGTTATTGCAGTTCTTAAATGAGTCATTCAAAGTTCTAAATTTCAAGAAATTAAAGTTTTTGCAATTTAAAATATTAGAGAGGCTAATTATCGAAAAAGAAACGAAACTTTCGAGTCTCACTGAGATTGAAAACCAACTGCAGAAGATTAATGAAAGTTTAACGTGGTCGACTATATTGACAGATGAAAATTACAAAGATACAAAGGCTGCTGACCTGACATTTGTTAAAAAGGACGTAAGATCGCTATCGAAGTCAAGTTCAAATTCAAGCTCCAGTGGACACCAAAACGAAATTCATATAGGCGCAAGTAAACTAAACTATGAAACGTCTACGCCAACAATGAATCTCAATAAATTAGAAATCAAACAATTGACTGAACAAGAAAGATCTAAACAGATCAAACAGTTGAACCAAGATTTATCCAAATTGAAAGATTGTCTATCAATCTGTATATCAGACATGCTAGAAATTAACAATTCGTCATACAAGAGCTTAATGCATACATATAACCATATTAATTTGACCATTGGAAAGATCTTGAAACTTTTCGCAGCTAGCTTCAAAGCATGGATCAAAGAATGTCTGAAGAATTGGAAACTGGCAAAGTTACAAATCGACGAGGCCCTATAAAAAGCATTACCGTCACGCATCGTGTTGCAAATAGCATATACATATATATATATATATATACATATAACGTATACGTTAGAAAAATTTGAATAGACACATTCATTTATCCTATTATTATCATTTTCATTCTTACCCGCTCCCCGCTTTCATCCGGTGGCAAAAGTAAGAACAAATAAAAGCTAGACCTAGATTGAAGAAACTATTAAGTACCAAAAAGCAAACAGTGGGCACACGCGAGGAAACCACATTATATTTCGCAAGATGTTTAATAATCATGAAATTGACACCATATTAAGCACTCTCCGCATGGAGGCAGATCCCTCTTTGCATCCTTTATTCGAACAATTTGAGAAATTTTATGAAGAGAAATTGTGGTTCCAATTGTCCGAATCCTTGACTAAATTTTTTGATGATGCTAAATCTACACCATTGAGGCTCAGATTATATGATAACTTCGTTTCTAAATTTTATGATAAAATCAACCAATTGTCAGTAGTAAAGTATCTACTTGCCTCTTTGAAGGATTCTAAGGATTTCGATGAGTCTTTAAAATATTTGGATGATTTGAAGGCTCAATTTCAAGAATTGGACTCTAAAAAACAAAGAAATAATGGATCAAAAGACCATGGTGATGGTATTTTGTTGATAGATAGCGAAATTGCTAGAACTTACCTGTTAAAGAACGACCTCGTTAAGGCAAGAGATTTATTAGATGATTTGGAAAAGACATTGGATAAAAAGGATTCCATTCCATTAAGGATAACAAACAGCTTCTATTCTACAAATTCCCAGTATTTTAAATTTAAAAATGATTTCAATTCTTTCTACTACACAAGTCTATTATACCTTTCTACCTTAGAACCATCTACAAGCATTACTTTAGCCGAACGTCAACAATTGGCCTATGATTTGAGTATCTCAGCATTGTTAGGTGACAAAATCTATAATTTTGGCGAACTATTACACCATCCAATAATGGAAACTATAGTCAACGATTCCAATTACGATTGGCTTTTCCAATTATTAAATGCTCTAACCGTTGGTGATTTTGATAAATTCGACTCATTGATAAAAGTTCAAATATCAAAGATTCCTATATTGGCTCAACATGAATCATTTTTACGACAAAAAATTTGCCTAATGACATTAATTGAAACAGTTTTTGTCAAAAATATTAGGATGCTTTCATTTGAAGATATTTCAAAGGCTACACACCTACCAAAGGATAATGTCGAACACCTGGTCATGAGAGCCATAAGTTTGGGTCTATTAAAGGGTTCTATTGACCAAGTAAATGAACTCGTTACCATCTCCTGGGTCCAACCAAGAATCATAAGTGGTGACCAAATTACAAAGATGAAGGACAGACTGGTTGAATGGAACGATCAAGTAGAAAAACTGGGCAAAAAAATGGAAGCTCGTGGCCAATCCATCTGGGTTTAGGCCATTGGCAGTTATATATAAAACACACACGCACACATATATATAAATGCAGAAATAAAATCAACTATCAACAAATATTGTCAAAAATATACTTCGCAACTTTACCATTCTTATAAACATCATTATGCAAACCCAAATCGTCCAAATACAACTTGAAACTTAACTGATAATCCTGAAGACAAGAAATTAAACAATTAGTTTGTCTTAACGTTAATAACTCGTCGCTATAAGAATGCACTAGGTGCATATCAATACTGAAGCGAGAAAGGGCTTTCTTCACGTAAGGCATTACTCTCGAGGGCTCTTCCTCGTACATTTGAATACCATCAGGGAAGGCAAGTCTTGTAAAACAATCATACTCTGGGTATTCTACCAACAGTTCCTTTAATGAGTATATACCATCCAATAGAAATACTCTCTTCACGATCTGCAAAAGTCCCAACATTTGCAATTGCGCTTCACTCATTTTTTCTTGAGGATCTTTGAGTGCAGCTAATATCTGCCAAATAAAGGTAGCTCCAACGGAATGTCCCACCATATTAATGTTCGTTAATCCCTTTTCTTTAACAAGCCTTGTTATATTTGACACAGCATCATATAAGTTTCTTGGATTTGTGATCTCTGGTGATAACCTGTATTCTATAGAGTATTGACAAACCGTTGACTCAGTATCCATTGATTTGATGGTATTGGCGAATTGATTAAAATCATTGGGCGTATTCTCAGGATCGTTCCATGCACCTCCATGAATGTATATGACAGCCTCTCTAGTGTTTTGTGAGATTTCTTGGAATGTCAATGTCTTGTTGAATAGTGTTATATCTGGTGAAATGGCTCTTACGGTATTTGACATATTCACGACAGCCTCTGAGCTTTTCCTTGCTTTGATTTTTTAGCTTGAATGGATTGCAACTTGTTGTAATCTTACAATCGTTAAAAATTTTACCATGCCGTGCGTGCTTTATAGAATATTGAACAATATTCTTTTAGGTATAGATTGATTAGTTTACATACTTTCTTTCTTAATATCTACAATTTTTATATGAGAAGAGTAACATTAGAAAACAAGTGCAGAGCATATTCTGTGCATCTATTCCTTAACCTTAGGTTTGGACCATTCAACACGTAAAATTAAATTCATATAACCCCTACCATCCAAGAAACGTAAAGCTTGTTCGGCAACTTCTTCGCTCGAAAAGGTAACAAAGGCGAGACCTCTTGATTTACCTGTTTCTTTGTTTCTAACGACAGAAACTCTTGGAATGGGTGCGAATGGGAACAATAACTCTTCTCTCAAACTATTTTCATCGGCATTTTCATTAACTTGCATAATCTTCAAAGTACACATATCATCACGTTCTCTAGAGTCTCTGTAAGCATCGGATGAAGGATCTCTTGCACCAGCACGACGAGAAGGTGGAACATACTGCCCTGGGATGGAACCAGCTCCGCCAACTTGGCCTGCCTTCTCTTCACTGGCGGCCTCGACACCGCCTTCATTAGTGGCTGGGTCTTCTAATGCTGAAAGTTCACTTAAAATTGTCTTGAATGGACAGTTCATGGTCATATGGTCGTTACCACATAATCTACATTGTAGACCGGTCTTTGTGAGACTTGCCTTTTCTTTTTGTATTCTTTCTTCTTCAGCTTGTTTCCAGTTCCTACTCAATCTTAATTCTACTTCTTCACCCAATCTTGCTGTAACAGCACTTGGACCTGCTGGAGACCCTTTTTCAGAGCCATATTTATGCCAGTTTTTTCTTTCTGCAACAGATTTATGGACTTTTTCCAATACTTTAACCTCTTTTACTTTCTGAGTAATCTTATACTTGACACCGTCTTCAATCTTGTATGTAATGATAGATCTAGATCCATCTGCATTCTCTATGATCTCCTCTGGTGCAACTTCACTCATTATTCCTGGTGGTCTTTGGTCTTTTGATCCTTTCAATACAGCGAGTAACTAGGGCTTCTCTTCCCTCTCTTTTGCCATCGTGATAATTTTTCACTTTCCACACTCAGTGAAAGAAAAAAATTTTAACTTCGTTACAAGCGATGAGTATAGATCGGCAAGAAACTTTGAAGCAGTATATTTACAGGATTAAATTATATATCTACAGTTCCTTCACCTCCCAATTTGGTGAAACAGTCTTCCCCTCGATTCCAGGTCCAATGACCGTACTCACCCCTTCTTTGTTTAGTAGATATTTTTCGGCGACTCTATGAACGTCCAGGAGAGATACGTCTAAGAGTTGTTCCCTTCTTGCTTGTTTCATATCGTCTGTAACACCGCTCATGAAATACGTCACGCCTTCTCCTTTGGGACTTTTAGGTGCGTCTACTTGTTGAAATATTGTCAATTTAGCTTCATCAAGGTCTGTGACGCCCCACTTGGCATCGTTCAGTATATAACGCCCGCTATTCTTGAAGGTTTCTAAACTCTTCAAAGGCTGAGGATCCCTATAGGAATAGAAACTGAAAATACCCGCTAAGGCGCTATAAGAAGCACCACCACCATAAGCACCACCCTTTTCTCTGACTTCTCTGTGCAAATGTTTGAATGTTAGCATATTTGACATAACTTGAAGTGCAGAGCCATCCTTATGTGTATACGGCACACCCAATAAAGCTTGGGATGTGTAATGGACCTGGAAAGGAAATTTTATCAAAGTATGTTTACATTTGGATCCAATAAGAGGATAATCTGAAGTCTTTGGTCCATTGGGCAAGCAGCTGCCATGAGGTAATCTCTCCATGAATTTTGAAATTTGGCTTTCTACTGTTTTCGCTTGAACATCAGAGTCTGAGGTGATAAAAAAATTCATGTTATTGGTATCAACAATGTACTTTTGCAATTCAGTTAGCTTGTCGACAACTTCTCTTTGGAAAGTTTCTTCATTGTCTAACAAGCTGTGCAATCTATTTATAAATTGTAGTTGCTCAATACCATTGAGGGTCTCATTTATAGCTCCACTTGATCTATAATGTGCGGCAGAATAGCCCCTTGCAAATGCATGACCGGCATCTGCTACAGAAGATGTGTTTGAAGATGCTAATAAGCGGATAAGAACTTTCAATTTATCGCTGTTTTTATGGAAATCAGTTTCTAGTAAGATCTTAGACCAGAATTCAAAAACGTGGTCGGTCTTCGAATTTAAAGACCATCCGTCAAACCCGAAAATCAGGCGAGGCTCTGTGGTGTTAGGGTCAGATGTAACCTCTACATGTGTTGATATACCACCCGTATGTAATTTTATCTGATCTTCTATTTCACTGAAGGATTCTGTTGTTGTCCCTAGGTTAGTTAACGATTCAGCAAATAAAGGTAAGTATGGGAAGAGTTCAAAGGGTATTATGTCATTTAGTAAACGTTTACCTCTGACATATGTGATACCATTGGTATCAGTAATCCTAGACATTGTATTATTCTTCTGTTCGATTGAATATTTATCACCAGCTCTTGGGATGTCTTTTATTTGTAAGGTAGGTAAACAGGATAAATCTTCTTTTTCATTTTGTTTCTCCTGTAACAGTATACCACGTTTAAAGATGTTTTTCTTGTCTTGTTCATCCAAGGCAGTAATTTTTTCTCTCAGTCTTGTTTGTTCTTCATCATCCAAAGATTTAGAGAACTCTTCAGATCCCTGAATGGAAAACGTGAAACAAGGTTTATGAACGATATATTTACGGATTAAATCTTGGAATAAAGTATCACCTTTCGTTTCTAAGTCACCTCTAAATCTTTGCAAAACGTCCTCAAACAACAAGCTCTCAAAAGGATCGATTTTGTTTGTCCAACCAGGTAGTATAGAATAGAGTAATTGAAGTCCAAAGTCAGCCTTTTGATCCTTCTTAGATAATTCCAATTGTTCAATTATGGCATCGATACGCTTGCGGTCAAAAGGATGTTCTGTTTCCAACAGGTTTTGAAAAATATTATTTACAGTGTCTTTAAATATTTCAATATCACTCACGCCCTGTATACCAACAGTTAGCAAATTTACTGCTGTAGTTGGTTCAACACCTGAATTTACGGAGAACTCCAAACCAATTCCTGATTCTATTAATTTTTGATACATTACAGAAGAATGGCCATCCATTAATAAATTCCCCAGTACTTTTAACAAAAAGGTATCATATGTGTCCTGTGGCGCTCCACAAATCCACGTCATTGAGGCTTTTGTCTGCTTCTCCGGTGGAAGCATAGTATCTATTTGACCCAGTAACTTGACATCTATGTCTTTTTTTAAATCAATAGGCATTAACAACTTATCCTTTCGAGCTCTCTTCCCGTAACCACTGAACTGCTCATTTAATTGCTTTAACGTATCCACCAATGGCAAGTTACCGTACGTGAAAGTTTTTGCATTGGAGGGATGGTAATTTTTGTGATGGAAATCCAAGAGATCGCCGTATCTCAAGTCTGTAATTTTCATAGGATCTCCGCCGGAGTTATTCAGGGAAGGATAAATAGACTGTTGAAATTTACTCCAGAAATAGTAATTGGCATTTGATATTTGACCTTTCATTTCGTTATAGACAACACCTTTGAAAACAATGTTACTCTCCGGGTCTGTGATGTTTTTATGCTCCAACCTCCAACCCTCCTGATCAAAATCTTCTTGTTTAAGTAGCGGATTCAAGGTGGAGTCTAAATAAACACCTCTTAAATTAGCGAAATCTTGAGGGTTCGTAGTGGAAAAGGGAAAAAATGTATAATCTGGACCTGTCATAGCGTTCATGAAATTAGCTAGAGATTTATTTAGCATTTTGAAAAAAGGGTCCCTAACTGGATATTTAACAGACCCACACAACGTTGTATGCTCTAGAATATGAGGGACCCCAGTGGAATCTGGAGGGTTGGTTTTAAAAGCAATGCTGAACACATTATTCTTGTCGTCTCTATCAATATGCAAATGCTCGGCTCCTGTCTGGGAGTGCACCAAATCTACCGCAGTGAGTCTCAGCTCCGGAACCGGTAGTATTCTTCTCACTTCATAACCATGGAATATACCTCCAACTGGATATTTTCTAACGGCCTGTGCTTGGGCATACGAGGACGCAAATCGCTGAAACCGCAACATATATACCGCAGTATATTTTATAGTAACTTTATTCTTTTGAGTAGCCTTCTAATTGGTGGCTTATTGATTACAATTGCTTGTTATCATATCTGTCAATGCTTGTTCAACAATTCAATGATTTACTACTACCTTTATCATAGAGCCCCTCCGTATATTTATCACTGTAAACGAAGGGCAAAATTTTTTACATTCTTTTTTTTCGCCACCCAAAGGGATTTAAAAAGGACATGAGAAAAATAATTTCCTCTCTTCTAAATATATATACTTTTGAAGGAATCAAAATTAAGCAATTACGCTAAAACCATAAGGATAATGTCTGAAGCTCAAGAAACTCACGTAGAGCAACTACCAGAATCTGTTGTCGATGCCCCAGTCGAAGAACAGCACCAAGAACCACCACAGGCTCCAGATGCTCCACAAGAACCACAAGTTCCACAGGAATCTGCTCCACAAGAACCACCAGCTCCACAAGAACAAAATGACGTTCCTCCACCATCTAATGCTCCAATTTATGAAGGCGAAGAATCCCACAGTGTCCAAGACTACCAAGAGGCCCACCAGCACCACCAACCACCTGAACCCCAACCATATTATCCTCCTCCTCCTCCAGGTGAACACATGCACGGTCGCCCACCAATGCACCACCGTCAAGAAGGAGAACTCTCGAACACCAGATTGTTTGTTAGACCTTTCCCATTGGACGTTCAAGAATCCGAGTTGAATGAAATCTTTGGTCCATTTGGACCAATGAAGGAAGTCAAGATCTTGAACGGCTTCGCGTTTGTTGAATTTGAAGAAGCAGAATCCGCTGCCAAAGCCATTGAAGAAGTTCACGGTAAGAGTTTTGCTAACCAACCTTTGGAAGTTGTTTACTCTAAATTGCCTGCCAAGAGATACCGTATCACCATGAAAAACTTACCAGAAGGTTGTTCATGGCAAGATCTTAAAGATTTAGCCAGGGAAAATAGTTTAGAAACTACTTTTTCTAGCGTCAATACCAGAGATTTTGATGGTACCGGTGCTCTAGAATTCCCTAGTGAAGAAATCTTGGTCGAAGCTTTGGAGAGATTAAACAATATTGAATTCAGAGGTTCTGTCATTACTGTTGAAAGAGATGACAATCCTCCACCAATCAGAAGATCAAATAGAGGTGGCTTCAGAGGTCGCGGCGGCTTCAGAGGCGGCTTCAGAGGTGGCTTCAGAGGCGGTTTCTCCAGAGGCGGCTTCGGTGGCCCCAGAGGTGGATTTGGTGGTCCAAGAGGTGGTTACGGTGGCTATTCCAGAGGTGGCTACGGTGGCTACTCCAGAGGCGGATATGGTGGCTCCAGAGGTGGTTACGATAGTCCTAGAGGTGGTTACGATAGTCCAAGAGGTGGTTATTCCAGAGGTGGCTATGGTGGTCCAAGAAATGATTACGGTCCTCCAAGAGGTAGCTACGGTGGTTCAAGAGGTGGTTATGATGGTCCAAGAGGCGATTATGGTCCTCCAAGAGATGCATACAGAACCAGAGATGCTCCACGTGAAAGATCACCAACCAGGTAAGCCATTTATATAGTTGAGAAAAAAAAAGGAGAAATTAACAAAAGATATGAATTGTTTTAAAACTTAAATATGAGACTGAGAACAAATGAAAAAGGAAAACATCGTATTAAATGTTGAAAAAGTTTTTTTTTTGAAGAACTTCCTCCCCATTCCCTCCCCTCCCTTTTATTAAGTATAGTTTTTGTTTATTAATAAGTTTAGTGTTTAGAAGATCCCAAAGTATATGATTGAAAACAGAATTGTTTATTGCGAGTCCCGACTTCACTCCAGTAGATAGAATAATCCCATGATAACATTTAACATCCTTTTTACAACGGAATTTCATTTCCAAATTGATGAGTCGTTAAAACTTCTGTATTGGATTTTAATTAGACCTTCTTTCGTGTAATACTACTACTACTACCTCTAGATTCTTATGTGTCTTTCAATTTTTTTTATTTCCCTGCACCAAACTATCTTTTATTGAATGGAATGTGCTGCAAAATTAACAAAAATAAGTTTTACTTAAAGTTTCTAACGAGAATCTCCTCTTCAACATACGGGCAGGATAATATAATTGACTATACTGATAATGAACCCCGTTTTTTGTTATCTTGTGAGATAACTCAGTGGAAACTTGATCTAGCAGTAGACCAGTTTCCCCTCCCCCAATTAATACTAGAAAGTTGAGAAACTACAGAAATCTTGTAATTTAACCATTTTTTTGTCCCAAGCCGATCTATTTTGGATATCTTATTGTCATTTTTCAAGTGAAAAAAGGTCTCCCTTTCTATACGAGAGTTCTCATATGGAATGAGAGAATAAGCGGTAAGATATCGAACATTCACAAGAAATAAAGTACCAGTTAAGAGGTGCAATTGAATATATACAATATCCTATCATCTTAGTCCTTTGAGTATGCAAAAAGCTACAAATATAGTTGTTAGTTTGGGTCAGGCTAATTTCAAAGAATTTGAACTCCTATAAAGTTAAGTTGAAGAAACTAATAAGTACTATTATGGCCTGTTAAATCTGTGTTACGTATTAAATGATGTGTAATCCAGAAGTTATAAATAATGAAAGATGTCCTTACGTGGAGCTTAATAACAGAGATACAAAGTTTAAAAGGGAACTCGTGTACTAATTGAAGTGTGTACGTGTGCATTAATATTAATAAGGGATAAATAACGATAAAAGAGCCGCTCTTTGATAAGGATTACACGCCAGAATAATGTCCAATGCAAATCTAAGAAAATGGGTTGGTTTTTGCTTTGTTGCCATTTATCTCTTTTTAGGTGTTCCACTGTGGTACAAGCTAACTACAGTTTATAGAGCATCACTACCAATAAATTACATTGAGTCACTTCAAAATAACAAATTCCAAGATATTCATCTCGTAATACCGGTGTATGTTAAGTCAGATACTTACAGATTTCCTGACGTTCATGACGCTATCCAAGTACAAGTTAACCATTTATTGAATTCTCAGGAGCAACAGGTCCCTTGGTCTTTACAAGTTCTTCCATATAATGAGACTATTGAGCAGATGGAAAGTGAAGGCAACCAGTTTCATGTCGTTACTTTGAAGTTAGACGAATTTATTGGTTACTCATCAGCTTACGACACCAAAGAAACACTAGTATATTACGACGATGCTGCCGTTTTAAGTAATGATCTACCGTTTTTTGTTGCTCAAACATTGGTAGAGCACACTTTCCAATTGGAATGGACGCATTTGAATAAAACGTGTGAAGGCGTTTCTACAAACAACGATGTCGCAATATCTTATGATCCAAACATTCATTTAAGTGTAACTTTATTGTCAGGTGATGGGAATCCTGTTGCATGGGAAATTGAGCCTACATTAACTGACTACTTTTCACCTTTTAGGAAGTTCTTATCACCACTGGTAAATTTTACAGTAGATTCATCCATTGTTTATCATAATGATTTGAATTTGCATTCATTAAATGGATCATGTACAAGCGTTACGTGGTTTGATCTCTCTCATACTATTGATCTTTCTGAACTTTCTTCAATGGCCTATTACCCAGAAGATTCTGCACTGAATTTAGCCATAGTCTTTCCTAGTGCTTCTTCAAGTCCCGATGGTCTGGCGTTCATTAATGGCACTCGGATTTCAGACGAAATAACCACATTAGATTGGAATAGTTATCTAGTTCCTCAATGGGGCATTTCCTTCAGGTTTTC
>OBMA010000481.1_pt1 | contig 23783 bp, 22 predicted proteins | sample 1539141 | NCBI WGS metagenome assembly OBMA01 (sample SAMEA3991484, study PRJEB22521) | metagenome | biome: anthropogenic terrestrial biome; feature: sewage plant; material: raw primary sludge | place: Sweden | collected 2012-09-26
AGTAGCAATTAAATTTGGAGAACGTTTTGAAATTATGTAACTTTGCCATTGAAAAGGCTCCTCTGCTGGATGAGGTGAAAATATAAGGAATCACAGGGCCTTGACACAGTTTAAATTACACCCCCTTTTCTTGAAATCAATAATAACACCTTTATATAATTGTTATTCTAGTTTAGATGGTTCTCAGATAACAACAAAGAGCAAATAATACTCTTCGACAATAATCAATTGAGAACCAATTTATAGTTATTGTTTTTTTACAATTTCATATCCTATCTCCTGCAAACTCTTAATTACTATTCTTGTTGTTTGCCGGTCATATTCTTTTTCATCTTCCGAGAGTTCTTCGTATGGGATAAGAGACGGGTGTTCTTTCTTTTCTTCATCGCGTTCCATACCAAATTTCCACCCCGCATTTATGCGCCCTTCCATCCATTGATTATGAACGGATTTGGCAATTTTTTCAAACGTTTCACCAAAAGATTTCTCAGTCAACGTCTCCAAAGTTAATTTATTTTGCATGATCGACAAGCTTTTTAAAATTAATAAAATCATACAGATGTTCAACGGAATCAATATCTGCTTCTTGTAAATCTTTTCCAATAACCTTTTCCAGCTCCTTTAAGTCTTCCCATGTTGTTAAACAGGCATGTTTTTTCAAAGCAGGATCTTTCCTGTTTTTATATTTTTCCTTTGGATTGTTACCAGATATCTGATCAAAAGGTAAAAAGGTCCAACCCTGTATAAAGTGAAAAGCATTCCATCGCAAATGTTCTCCAATTGACAAATTGAGCCTTTGAATGTCGGTAAGACTATTTTTATAGCTTTCGTTATCGGAAAACTTTGCCGAAAAGTTTTCTAATCTATCATATCCCAAGAGTCGTACTTTTGTATATAAATGATCTGCTACCGAGATATTTGATAATCGTTCGTACCGGGATATCTCGTCAAAGGTTCTTGTATCGTTATAAAGTACACGATATACTTCATGCGCTGTCCGTCCTTGCGCCTGGGTTTCAGGTTGAAGAATATTGTTTACTGTAAATACATTGTCGGATTCTCCGAAAATTGAAATCCGTTCTTTATACTCTTTCAGGGTTTCCTTCCAATGGGTATCATCTTCCAATTGAATAAATAATCTTAATAATTTACGACCTTTTATACTGTTGATTTTCAAAATTTCCAAAGCTGTCTGTATGTTCAAATCATCCTTACCAAGTGTAATGACGATGTAATTTGTTTTGTCAATCAAATTCTTTATCGTTTCATAAAACAAACGATGACCGACCTCGGCTTCTACAAATTGTATATCGTAATTTGTTTTTACTTCGGGATACAGATGCTCGAAACGGCCTTCAAGTGAATGAATGAATTGGTCTATGACAGTAGCATGGAAAGTAGAACCCATAAATTGCCCTTGCTCAATCAGTTTCCTCAATACATGTGTTCCAATCTGTCCAAAACCAATAATCAACGTATTGAAATCTGTAGTTGCAGCCGCCAGTTCTTTATTAATACCAACGAAATCGATAGGATGATACATTTCTATTAACTGACGAGAAACTAATGTGGCATAGTTGTGGACAACAACAGAAATATTTCGGGGAAGATTTTTTAAAGATTCAGTGACATACTCTTCAAATATTTCTTTATAAGTAGCTACATGAATCCGCACAGGCCGAGAAATTTCGCCTTTTTGTTCCATTTTTTTAATAAGGTTATCAAGTTCTGTTACAGCTAACTTTGCATGTTTTATATTCCAATCCTCATCGTCCGACATAAAATAAAGATGTGTTTCTACTACTCCAATATTTTTTCTTAACACTTTTAAGTTATAGAACAGTTCCTCATTATGAGCGAAGCTATCGACATGACTATCTTTTTTATGAAATACCTTAAGTATGCCTTCTTCCTTCTCCAGATTTATACTATCAAAAAAAGATTTGCGCTTAACCTGATACGCATTTCTATGAATACGCGAGTACAGTTGAGAATCATCAAAATAACAGTAATCATTTACAAAAACAATCAGACGCTTAGCGTTATTTTGAGCCAAGTCACCTGAAAGAGATAATGCCGCATTATTAATGCCATAAAAAAAATGATTCTCAGCGGGTTTAATTCCATTGATTTTACTTTTTGTCATCCAATTCTTAAAAAATACCTGAACAAAGAAGGAACAAAAGATAAACGCAGCCAAGAAGGCGGTAAGAGCAAACATGGCATGAAACAATGGTTGTTCATGTTTAAAAGAGTTTTCAATTTCTACAAAATCATTACCCAAAATAAATAAGCGGGTAGTAGAAAAAATTGATTCAAAAAAGTTAGATAAGAAATCGTGCGGATTACAATGTGAGTTTCCCACCTGATACCCCCAAAAATAAACAAGAAAACCACCTCCGAAAGTAAATGGCAATAAAAAGTGTCTGATATACCGTACAAATCCGTTCTTATTTTTCTTGAAAAATAGCAAGTAGTTGACATAAAGTGCCAATAGAATAAATGCAATTAATAGATTAGCTGAAACCTCTTGTGCCATATTAAATAATTTAATTTGTTATTTTTTCACTACATTCTCCGCAAAACTTATCATCCGCGTTCAGTTTATGTCCACAATTCGGACAAAACAAGGCAATTGAACTACCACGATTTTTGTCCACACTTCGGCTGATTAAATCCAGCACGTGTTCATCCAATTGCGATTGTTGTATCAATCCCCAAATTTGTGGAATTATTACGGGCCATGCCACCAGCATGGTGATAGCTGTAGGAATTGCCTGCTGCCCGAAAATACCTACACTTGCTTCGGCAATAAATGTGTTTCCATTTGGAATTATGTTAACTTTCAACGCCGTTTTCATACCAATAACGGCTTTAAAAACACCTCCTTTAGTAATGGAAATACCCGCACCACCCGAGGTTAATAATTCCGAATGCACTTCGTATTGTTCCTGTTTTAGGGCATCACATACATATCCAACTACTGTCGGAATAATATCCGGTGATGCATGAAAGGTTTGTGTACTTTTAAAAACTCCCATAATTTTTAATTAATAGATTGAATAAATATACATTTTATCGAATTCATTACTTTATTTACACTTTACAGTTGTGAAATACGTTCCATAAAAATATGATTGAGTGAGTTTTAATTGTATCACATCTATGAAATTTTCCTTGACTTTTTTGCTTGAATGCAAGCAAAGAACTGTTGTTTTTCTTATCCTTATATTATGAAAACTTAATACGCATCCAATAATATGAAGCTTGCCCAATGTTTCGCATCTTTATAACCTTCATTACGTATTTCTTGTTGAGCCTTCACCAAAGCCTCACGTTTTGAAAGTCCATCCATATAATGCTTGTAGAACGAAATCATAATTTCTGCTGTTGATTCATCATATACATTCTTCAAACTCATCATAAGGGTATGAACACCTGCATTCTTAAATCCACGCTGTAGCCCAAACACACCATCCTCTCCATTTTTGCCAAGTCCAGTCTCACATGCAGATAGTACTACCAAATCACATTGTCGTAAATTCATAGTAGCAACATCAGCTGCTGTAACATAACATCCTTTCTCTACGTTAGCACCGGCAAAAACCAAGAAACTATTAGTCATGGATTCTATGTCTGTTGATTTTTGCACATTCTTATACATGCCATGTGTCGCAATGTGTAGAATATTTACGTTTGAATTTGTGAGATTTTTAAAGGCTACACTGCTTGCCTGTTCACCTGTATAACGGAGTATATCCTGCACTTTGTTCTCTTTCAGAATAGATTGAACCTCATTTATCTCACGACGAGTATTGGTAAGATCTGCAAAGTCGCCCAATTCATCATTACTTCGTGGGTCATCTTGTTGAGTATTTATCGTATTATCAGACATTGCTACATCGTTATAGTTAACATCACCGAACATAGCGACTTTCCTGTTACTGGTTTTATCATGTTGATAGCAGATTTCTTTAGTAGAAGATAGACGATAAACTTCATATTGTTCAGATAGTGGAAGACCATTATACAACAAATACTCTATCCCAATGCTGTTGAAATCTTCATCTGGTGAAAAGAATATTCGATGTCTGTCCGAAAGATAAGTAGACAATGCTCCCCAAACTGGATTGCCCTGCTTCTCAAATAGGTTATTGTCATCTTTCATTCTTTTAGCCTCTTCAAGAGTACAAATTGGAATTGCTATTGGAGAAGGTTTATCTTTCGTTAGAACTAACGCTACAATCTCGTTGTCTTTATCAAACACGTTTTCTTTTATTGCTACAAATTCTATAGCTACATCTTTCTCTTTCATCTCACGCTGAACATCTCCCCATCCATACGATATATAGTTAGTAAAATCAGCGAACTCAGCACATCCTTTATACAATTGTAGTTGTAGACTTTTGTTATGCTCCAACAACTTCAGTAATTTGTTTAGGTTATCTTCTGTTTTGGGATTTTGTCGTAATCGAACGATTTCTTCCTCGTTTTGCTTTGATTGTTCGTACACTTTTTTGAGTTTCGCATCGCCTTTTAGAGAGATTACTTTCTCGAACTCGATGGAAGATTTAAGTAATACGCCTTTTGAAAGTAATTCAATATCATAAATTAATGAAGGAAGTTCGTTTTTCAAAACAGTCTTATCTTCTGATATATCAAGCAATAATGACTGTAAATCTTTGATATTAAAGATTATGTCTTTCATCCATGTAGTCATACGTTCTGATTCGCTTTGCATTCTGAATTCATCACGTACTCCATTACGAAGAGCTTCTACATATTGTTTGTAATAAGTTAGGGCGTTGGTATAATCTTTTTTTTGCTTATAGCATCCAGCAATAGTTCCTAAAGTCTTAGCGTAAGCCATCTTACTGAAGTATGTTTTAGTCAGATTCAAACTTTTCAACTCTTCGTCAATTATCTTATCAAGCTTTTTCTGTTGTAAAATATTAGCTTTATCATTCTTACTATCAACTTCTACATTCTTTTTAGCATAAGCATAGCAAAGTTTTAGTGAGTTGGCTGCATTAGTGTATTCTTCCGACATATTCATTTTCTCAAATAAACTCATTGCTTGCTTATAATGTTCAATCGAATTGTCATATTCCTTATTAAATTTTTCTGCCGTTGCTACTCTCAAGAGTGCTTTCGGGTATGCTTCGCTATTTTTATCTGTCGATTCGTAGTAACTGACTACTTTTTGAAAGCATATTGTAGCATTTGTATAATCATGTAAAGCAGAGTAAGCGTTTCCTTGATCGTTATAACATTCTACAGACTTTTTTATAGCTTCTGGATTATTTATTATCGCATAAATATCAATAGCTTCTGAATAACAACCTATCGCTTGCTGATAATTTCCTCCCAAATAACTATATATACCAGCACGATTCATGATGTTAGCATAAGTTTCTGTTTTTTTATTGCCGTCTAATTCTTTTCTTATATTGGCAGCTGATAGTAAATAATCAGTCCCAGAAACATAATCATTCACAGAAAATAAATATTTGGCAAAATCATTATAAACCTTTTCTTTCATTTCTTTCTCCATTGGCATAGAAAGAACTTTCAGAAAACAATCTTTGGCATTTGCATTGTCATTCATAGCCATATAATATTGTGCCTTTTCGAGCATACATTTAGGCTCATGGCAATCCTTTGATAATTCATGTTTATTATGTTCATCTGTTAAAGCCATTATCCGTTGAATATCCTTTTCATTACCGATATCGGTGTAGACCTCGCCAAGTATATTAAGCAGTAATTCATACATTTCGCCAAATTTATCAACTAAAGGCAACGCTTGTTCTCCATATTTCACAGCCTTTTCTTTATTGCCACAAAGGTAGCTAAATCGAGTCATGTTTACAGTATACATTCCTAGGTCTTTGTGTGGCTTTTTCAATTTAGCACATAGTTCCATAACATGCTCTTGCAGCTCTGCTGCTTTTGAATAGTTTTTTTCAATAGCAAAAGACATAGCATAGTTATTCAGGGAAGTAATGTATTGGCAGCTTACCTCTCCCAATAGATTCTTTCGAACCTCCATAGCCTGAAGAGTATATTTACGTCCTTCAATCAACTTACCATCATTAAGATAAGTTCGGCCCAATTGATGCAAACTATCAGCTTCTTGAATAGTATGAGTCTGTGCCTGTGCTACAAAGTTGCTTAATAGCAGGCAGATAAAAATTAGTAAAGTAGATTTGTTCCTTATCATATTATAGTTTCATTTATTAAGTCAATTATTCTTGATGATAACAAAGCTGCAATCCTTTTTCCCACAGTTAATAATCTCCATTTTTATGGTATACCGATGATCTGTTGGTAGCTGTATGGAAGTTCTGCGATAAGGGCAACCTGTTTTAACCGATTTTGTATCATCATAGTGCTTGTCAAATCCTGCATTGTTGGTTACATGTATCTTCATCGTCAAGAGACCTCCAACTTCTGCAACAACGGCTAGCTCTAAGTTTCCTTTTGAAGGAAATGAATAGTTAGTACTTTCCCCATCTTTCACAAAACAGGTTCTTGTGAGAATTGATTTTGATTTATCTCCCGATTGCCCTCTTTGAGCATAAGAATTACTTATGCTGTCAGCTTTTTGGTATACACTATTTTTGCCTTGTGCCAAGCTATCAGCAAATGCCTCGTCAAAGACAAGATGACCATTCAACGAACCAATTACTTCATCTTTACATCGTAGGGTAGAAAAATGACCTGTCTTGCATGCTTCCAAGCTCTTAGATGCCATTTTAATAGCTACACTATCATTTTCGGCAACAGCCTTACTCATTGCTATACAAGCATCAATCGTTGACTGTATGCTTAAAGTATCGTTTGCTTTAGTCTGAGCTGAGGCATAAGTAAAGCATAATAAAGAAATAAGAAATAAACCAATGTTTTTCATGCTTTTTAGTTTTTACGAATTACAATTCTAAATCCAACAGCCTTGTCTTTCGCATTCGTTGAAAAACCAGTCCGAGATTTTGTTGTTATCTCTGATTTTGGAGAATTATAATTTCCTCCACAAATGGTATATTGAGCGTTATCTCCTGCATTATAAGCTGTATTACACAGTTCACTTACATTTCCGCTCATATCAAAAAGGTCAAGCATATTGGGATCTTTACCTTGCTGACCATCACTTGGATGGATTCTACCTTTTGAGTTGTCTTTATACCATGCCACCTTATTAGCGTCATCATCACCCACATAAAGAGTAGTTTCCTTGTAAAACCCTCCATGTGCAGCGTATTCCCATTCTTCAGCAGAAGGTAGTGCCACATCAAGATTGGTCATATCGCTCAATTTAATCAAGAACCAAGCCACTTCTCCAAACGAGACATTTGTCATCGGTAAATTTCTCTTTGTTTCATCATACGTTTCGTCAAGAATGCCATGCCACTGCCCAATAGAAAACTCATACTGACTTATGCTAAGTGTATCGGGACGGACCCATTTCATGTTTTGTAGCAAAGTATCAATCGTGCTCATCTGCTTTACTGTTAGATTGGGACTAAGATTAAGTCCAAACGATTTGTATTTTTCTTGTAAATCATCTTTCATTTTGGCGAGTTCTACCATTTCCCTTTCACGTTGTTCTTTCATAATTTGTTGATGCCAGAAGATTAATCCAAAACTTAAAATGATCAGAATCATAGTCATTACTCCGGCTATGCACAGCCGTTTCATAAATCTGTTACGTTTATCGATTTTCTTTAAAGTTTCTTGAGCAGTAATAAGGTCGTTGTCTATATGACCAGTGGGGATGCGTTCGCCTAATGTAGGAATGAGTCGGTTTCTTATCATTAAGTCGATAGTTACTCCTAACGTTTGTCCAAATCCAATCTCTGAATGTTGATGATAATATATATTTTCTCTTATCTCTTTTGGTATGACTTTATCATCGCTATCACTCGGAATTCCATCAAATTTATTATCAGGATTAATTGGCACAAGATGTTTACCTTCTTTTATAGCTAAAAGAATCTCTTGACGGAGCCAATCGTCTTCATTGACACAACGAAGCATTGATTTCTCGGATAAGACAAGCATAAAGACTGGAGCCTCTTTTATTGCTTTTTTGATGTTCTCTCCAAAGACACCATCTGTCAATTCGTCGTAATCGAGAAAGACCTTATACCCCCTCTGTTGCAACATCAGCTGAAGTATGCGAGCATATTGTGCACCTCCATCACGACGATAACTCATGAATATATCGTATTTAGCCATATTGTATACAAGATTTTCTGAGTGATACCATAGGAGTTTGATTTATTGACTGTTTTTTATAATTTCTCACCACAATATTTACAAAATTTCCATTCTTTTTCTATAAATTTCAGACAGTGTGGACAAGCTAAGCCTGATTCCTGCATATTGATATTGGCAATCAATCGGGTGAATTGTTCTGTTTTGCACCATCTTAATATCTCACGCGTACGAACTGCCGAGAAGGGGTGATCTAAAAACGCTACAGCATACGTCTGTAATACTTTATCCCACGTTTTTTCCTGCAAAGCATCGTAAGCATCGGCTTGTGCTGCATACTCTTCTATATTGACTTTTCCTGTTATTTTTGGGGGACCACCAGCTAATCGTATCATGGTTTCTACCACTGCTTGTGCACTACCGGTTACTATCGCAGCCGCTCTATCGGCTGAGAGTTCGCTTTTGCGACTCCAATAAAGCAACGCCAACTGTACGGGCGTAGTAAAGGCACCAAGCAAACCAAACATATCCGCGCTACTTTTCAGCATATTTGCCATTGTATGATACAGCACATGCCGACAGAGGATATGCCCGCACTCGTGGGCTATCACGGCATTCAACTCGTTATCGTCCAGATACTCCACCAAGCCAGAAGTAATTGTGAGAAATATCTTAGTATCGCCAAAAGTGTACGCGTTGGGCGCCGGATTCATTTCTAAATAAAACTCAGGCTCGTCAATGCCCATTTTTCCGCATACGGGCGGCAACTTGGCATAGAGTTCCGGCAACTGATTTTCGGAAAGGCGTATTTTGGAAGCCATATTGACTCCATAAAAATACTGTTCCATCCCTATTTTCAGAAACGTCTTTACAGCAGTTGAAAAGCCAGGCACCGCTTCCATATTCCGGCGGGCAGCCTCGTCTTCAGGATGAACAAAGTCTTGAGAATTAAGCATAATCTTGTGGCATTTGATAGTTGTATATGTGTATTGCTTCTTTTGTATCTACAAAGTCAATTTCCGATTTTGAAAAATAAGAAGCGGGGGAATTTTCGTACATATACATGTACTAAAGCACTTCCAAATATTTATAATTTTAAAAGATCACTTACCTATCTTTCCCCATGGCAGAGAGTTGACTAACTTAGTCCAACGGTTGGCTTTAGGATGGTCATCCAAAGATGATTCGAATGGATCCAGAACTAGCTGCTTATGTTGAGGACAGTAATCATTTTTCTTCGTTTTAACACCAAAAGGTAATATTATGGCTCTTCAAATTCGTAAATATTGTAGCGGTTATTGTGCTATATACCAACTGTTTATTTGATAATTTGTGCAATTCTGAAGGCCCTAATGATTAACACTTTTGAAATTCATATTAATCTTCTCATAATCTTTAATCTTATGCTACAAAATTAAAAATATTTTTCCATGTCCACAAATGCTAAAATGGCATTTTGGCATTGTTTGTAAACCAGCCGTGCATGAATGTTCAAAATTCGTGCATAAATGTATCAAAAAAGATTATGGCCTGTGAATCTGTCAATCAATCTTTTGCGGTAAAGACGTCCAATTTTGACATAGTCCGGTTTTGAAAGAGGTGGGAGAACTGCATACCTCGTCTGTAACCTTTTTCCGATAGTATGCAGACATGTCTCGGATAAAATAAAAAAAATCACATGATATTGGTATTGTGTGTTTGACCGAAATGTAGTATCTTTGCCGGAAACATAAATACCTGCTTATGAATAGTGACATATTTCAGAAGAATGTAGCGATACTGGCCAAAGTGTCAGAGGAAGAAGAACGCATTGTCCCAGATACTGATTGTCCGCTGCCATCGGTTGAGGCCCTGCGCACCATCGTGGAATTGATTAAGGTAATAGTCTTTCCCGGTTTTTTCGACAAACGTCAGACAGACGGCAACATGCGCTCATACCATATAGGCGTAAACATGGAACGGCTGTTCGCGTTGCTCAAACAGCAGATTGAACAGGCATTGGTATTTGGAAAGAACGATGGAGGAGAGGAGGCTTCAGAAGACTCGCACACGATGACTTTGAAATTCATCGACCGTCTGCCTGAAATCAAGAGATTGCTATACACGGATGTGGACGCCATTTTCAATGATGATCCGTCAGTGAGCAATTATAGCGAGGTTATATTCTGCTATCCGGTGGTGGAGGCGATGATTCATTATCGCGTGGCTCACGAGTTGCTCGTGATGGACATTCCTGTGATTCCACGCATCATCACCGAGCAGGCTCATGCCAAGACGGGTATTGACATTCACCCGGGTGCAACGATAGGCGAGTATTTTTCAATAGACCATGGCACGGGTGTGGTCATTGGTGAGACCTGTGTGATAGGCAATCATGTGACGTTGTATCAGGGCGTGACGCTTGGCGCAAAGAATTATAAGTTGGAGGCCTATGGACATCCTGTTGACATTCCCCGCCATCCCATTCTTGAAGATAATGTCACTGTATATTCTAATTCTACGTTGTTAGGACGCATTACGATTGGTCATGACGCTGTGATTGGTGGTAATATTTGGATTACGAACAGTGTGCCCGCCCATTCCAAGATACTTCAGAGTAAGGCACTCGATGTGTCATTCATAGGTGGATTGGGCATTTGAAAAAAGAAAGAACAAAAAAAGGTTGGCGCATCTGTATAACTAAATATACGGTTGCGCCAACCTTTTTTTATTCTTTCTTCAGCTTATTTCCCTTCCGGTGCCTTGTCTATCAAGTCCATGAACTGGTCGAGCTTAGGAGTGATGATAATCTGGGTGCGGCGGTTGCGCTGCTTGCCAATCTCAGAGCCATTGGTGGCGATTGGATTGTATTCGCCACGGCCGCCGGCAGTCATACGCTTCGGGTCTACACTATAATGATTTTGTAGATACTGAACTACGCTGGATGCACGCAGACAGGAGAGGTCCCAATTGTTGCGTATGTTCTTCATCGCTGCACTCTGTGAGCTTACCGGCACGTCATCAGTGTTGCCCTCAATCAGCACGTCATAGTTGTTATAATCCATGATGATCTTGGCAATCTTGCTCAGTGTCTCCTGTGCGCGGTCGTTTATCTCATAGCTGCCGCTCTTGTAAAGCATATTGTCGGCAAGTGAGATGTAGACCACACCCTTCAATACATGAACGTCAACTTCTTTCAGTTCCTCCTTGCTCAGTGAGCGGGTGAGATTGTTGGTCAAAACCAAATTCAAAGAATCCGATTTGCTCTTAACCTCAACCAAGTGACGGATATACTGGTTGCTCTCATTGATTTGGTCTACTAACTTGGAGATGTTCAGATTGTTGGCATTCGTATTGGTAAGACTCTTGTCGAGTGAGTTTTGTAATGCGGAATAGTCTCTTTTCTGTTGCGCGAGCTGTTCCTCAAGGGTTGTTACACGAGCCTGACTGGCTGCCAATTGCTCCTTGGCTACCTGATAATTAGTATTCAGTTCCTTGTTTTCATTCTGGCAATTGGTCAAATCACTCTTGGCACTTACTAAATCCTTCTTACTTGCACAACTCGTCACAAGCAGAGCGCCTGCAAAGAGTGTGAGCGCTAAAACATTTCTTTTCTTCATATCTTAATGTGTATTTTTAGTTAATACTTTCGTTGCAAAGTTATTTATTAGACGGAAGAAAACGTCATTTGTTGAATTGGTTTAGCTTAATTTAACCACAGTATTGCAAATTTATTTTGTCTTAACACGCGATATTCATAATTCGCCTCAATATGTATTGCGGTTTTCAGCACATTAGAATGATGTGCATTTGTAAAGATTACGTACCGGAATCTGTCATTTTAAAATTCTCAAACTAGAAATTAAAAACCGGAAAGGGAATATATTTTCGTGGTCAATGTGTTGCGATTTCGCGTTTAATATAGTTTCGGAGCGCAAGTAACCGTTACCAAGCTTGCGTTTAACCGTTAGTTGTGTTGCTGAAAACGGTTAGCTGGGGGACGAAAGTACGTTAAATGCAATCTTAATTAAGATTAAATAAACGGTAAAGATATGTCAAGCCGCTGATTGTTAGTGACATACAAGTATGTTCGGGTTTCGCGTATTTGCGACCGATGGCGCATCTGGTTGAAACGAAGCGCTGTTTTTTGAGACTGTTGTAAATATTTTTCAGTGGTGGTGATGTCTGTATTATTATATAAGGTGTACCCACCTGCCCTTATGTTATCCATTTTTCATTAACCGTTGTGCATTTTTCATCATTTTTGTTTCACTTTTCAAAATAAAATGCTATTTTTGCATCGCTAAGTATAATAACCAGATGAAAACAAAAACATGATTTGGAATGAAAGAATGGAATGTATGGACCGTGATGAACTTCGCGAAATCCAGAGCATTCGGCTGAAGAAAACCGTGGACTATGTGTATCACAACACACCGTTCTATCGTAAGAAATTTCAAGAGATGGGCCTGCTGCCCGGAGACATCAAGGGCATAGAAGACATCTCCAAGTTGCCGTTCACGGACAAGCTCGACCTGCGCGACAATTATCCGTTTGGGCTGGCAGCCGTGCCAATGAGCCAGATTGTCAGAATCCACGCCTCATCAGGCACAACGGGAAAATCAGTGGTTGTGCTCTATACCCGTAAAGACTTAGCAACATGGACGGAAAGCATCTCCCGTGCATTCACAGCTTACGGCTGCGACAAAACCGACATTTTTCAAGTGGCTTATGGCTACGGCCTGTTCACCGGCGGCCTGGGTGCTCACGATGGCGCTACGAACATCGGAGCGTCTGTTATCCCGATATCCAGTGGTAACACGCAGAAGCAAATCACGCTAATGCACGATTTCGGAACGTCTACACTCTGCTGCACGCCATCGTATGCGCTGTTCCTCGCAGAAGAAATGAAAGAATCGGGCTATCCTCGCGGTGAGTTCAATTTGAAGCGTGGTGCTTTCGGAGCAGAACCATGGACAGAGCATATGCGCAAGGAGCTGGAAGATAATCTGGGCATCAAGGCTTACGACATCTACGGACTTAGCGAAATTGCCGGTCCCGGCGTGGGCTACGAATGTGAATTTCAGCATGGCACACACCTGAACGAGGATTATTATTATCCTGAGATTGTGGACCCAAAGACATCCGAACCGCTTCCGGAAGGACAGCTGGGCGAACTCTGTTTCACTCACCTCACCAAAGAGGGCATGCCACTGTTGCGCTACCGCACTCACGACCTCACCGCCCTGCATTATGACAAATGTTCCTGCGGGCGCACTTTTGTGCGCATGGATCGTATCCTCGGGCGTTGCGACGATATGCTTATCATACGTGGTGTGAATGTATTCCCCACACAGATTGAGGCCGTTATACTGAGTCTTAAAGAGTTTGAACCTCATTATCAACTCACTGTGGGCCGTGAGAACAATACCGACACCATGGAGTTGAAAGTGGAAGTGCGCGAGGAATACTATACCGACGAGATGAGTCAGATGGTGGCATTGCAACAGAAACTGAAAAATGAGTTGCGTAGCGTCATCGGATTGGGATTCAACGTCAAGTTGGCTGAGCCTAAGAGCATAGAACGTAGCACCGGCAAGGCAAAGCGCGTTACAGACACCAGAAAACTATAACCTTTTAAATATATATATATTATGCGAGCCAAACAACTTTCTGTCTTTTTGGAGAATAAATCCGGAAGACTGACCGAGGTGACAAAAGTCTTGGGTGATAATGATATCAATCTGTCGGCAATGAGTATAGCTGATAATTCGGATTTCGGTATTTTGCGTTGCATCGTATCAGATCCTGACAAGGCATACAAAGTGCTGAAAGAAGCCAATTTCGCAGTCAAGATGACTGATGTCATCGGATTCAGTTGTCCTAATACATCCGGATCACTGGCGGTGGTGATGAAATATCTTTCAGACAATGGCGTGTTCATTGAATATATGTATTCGTTTGCAAATGGCGATAGCGCAAATGTGGTAATACGTCCTACCGATATTGACAGTTGCGAGAAGATACTTTCAGACAGAAAGGTGGATCTGATTGCTGCCAACGATCTGTATCAGTTATAATTGAAATCGTACTAAAATCTATATTAAGAGCGGGATGAAGTGTTTGGGCAACTGGGCACGGCGTTCTGCTTTTTCCATTATGAAAATCAAAATGAAGAAAGTATTTTGTTTGTTTTCTCTTTTTTGCCTCACATTCTCTCTTAACGCCACCGCAGCAGATGTGGAGGTTGGCGTGTCACAAGCGTTGGCAGAATATCGTGCAGATAATATCGGTAACGTGAAATATACATTGTGGTTTAACATTCCTAAGGCAAAAAACGACAAGATTCATGGACATGAGATATTATATTTCACATGGAAAGGCAATGAGAATCTTCAAATTGATTTTAAAGGAGACAAATCACAGTTTGATGGCAAATGCACCATCAACGGCAGGAAGTGCAATGTGACCATGCAAAGTGAGCACATAGTCATTCCGCGCAGTCATTTAAGACATGGGGCCAATGCAATAGAGCTGGACTTTACAAGCGGTGACAAGTCTCTTAACCGCAGCGATGAATATCTCTACACGCTGTTTGTACCCGACCATGCCCGTTCGGTGTTCCCCTGTTTCGACCAGCCTGATATCAAGGCACGCTTCACACTCTCGCTAAGCATGCCGCGGGAATGGAAGGCGATAAGCAATGGCGCAATTCGGTATGCTCGGTGTGATGCCGGTCAGGAAAGCAAAAAGGTGATGTTCGCGCAGAGCGATATCATACCCACTTATTTGTTCTCATTCACTGCCGGTAAGTTCTTTTCAAAGACAACCACGCATGGAGGGTACGAGATGGAGGCCCTGTATCGTGAGACTGATACGGCAAAGGTGGCACAATTAGATAAGGTCTTTGAGGAAATAGCACTGTCTCTTCACTGGCTGGAAGATTATACCGGCATCCGACAACCATTTCGAAAGTATGGTTTTGTGGTGCTTCCCGGATATCAGTTTGGCGGAATGGAACATCCTGGAGCAATCCAGTTTCGTGACCAAAGTATATTTCTTGGCAGGAATCCTACGCCCGATGAAGAGTTGAACCGATTGGAACTGCTTGCCCATGAGACCGCTCACCTGTGGTTTGGCGACCTCGTAACGATGCGATGGTTTAATGATGTTTGGACGAAAGAGGTGTTTGCCAATTTTATGGCATCCAAAATATCGCGCCAGCAGTTTCATGACATCAACCACGACCTGAACTTTCTGAAAATATATCAGTCGCGTGCTCTTGAGACCGACCGCACCGACGGCACCCATCCCATACAGCAACCGCTCGACAATTTAAAGAATGCCGGGTTGCTATATGGCAACATCATCTATGACAAGGCTCCGGTGATGATGCGTAAGCTGGAGGAACTGATGGGCGCAGAGGCTTTTAGGCGCGGTCTACAAAGTTATTTGAAGAGATTTTCTTATGCCAACGCCACATGGGATGACCTGATTGATATTTTCGATAAGCAGAATCCGGGGGCAGGCATACGCGATTTCAGTGAAGTTTGGGTAAAGCAGAAGGGCCTGCCGACAATAATTACAGAACGGAAGGACAATAAATTGATTGTCAAGCAAACAGATCCCTATAATCGCGGATTGTGCTGGAAGCAGAAATTCAATATCGGACTGCTCAAATATCCGATAGCTGACAATCATACGGACTTGCTTTATAAAACCATAGAAATAGATGTCAGGGATGCCCGTCAGAGTATTGTGATACCACTCGATACAGCATGCAAGGCTATTGTGCCCAATTGTGACGGACGTGGATACGGGCGCTTTGTCATTGATTCTGTTGGACCGAAGGACAATGACTTTTTGCTGACCAACTGGTCATACTTGCCTGACTTGGAGAAATATTCCGTGCTGATGACCGTGTATGAGAATTATCTGATGCATAATTGCAGCATCGACCGCATCAGCGGAATAACGATTCTGGCACTAATGACAGGCAACATTAACGAGCAGATAGAGTCCACTCTCTGTGATTATGCCAACCGGCTGATGTTTGACATGCCATCATCGCAAAGATATGAGACAGAGAAACTGCTTTTCGGTATCAGTAGGGAGCATCCCCACAAGTCTGTAAGAACCAAGCTGTCACGCATTCTCTACAACAACGCCATGGCTCCGGAAGTCGTTGACAGCGTTTACAATATTTGGAAAAACCACAGTGACTCACTCATTAATGAGCATGACTATATGAGAATGGCATATCATTTGGCTATAATGAAACCGCAACAATGGCGGGATATAATTTCTATACAGCGTGCCAGATTGTCGAATCCCGATGTCATTCGTGAGTTTGATTTTGTCTCACGGGCTTGCAATCCGTCTGCAGATGCTCAATTGGAGTTGTTTCGCTCTCTTTTGAATAAGGAGAACCGTGCCATAGAGCCGTGGGCTTCCCAAATGCTGGCATTGTTGAACACTGAGGCTCGTGAACCTCAAAGTAATCAATATATCACTCCCGCGCTTGACGCACTGCAGGAAATACAGCGCACGGGCGATATATTCTTTCCCGGCGATTGGCTTTATTCATTGCTTAGCGGGCACAAGAGCAAGGAGGCCCGGTGGATTGTTAACTCATGGATTGCTGCCCATACGGCTTATCCTATTGCTCTGATTAACAAGTTGAAAGAAAATGCATATTATATTCTTAATGGACGATAACAGATAAAGTCTTCATTAACATACGATATAAAACGTATTGTAACAAAGCATAAAAATGGACTGTATTTCATCGTTTTCCCCCAAAACACTATACTTTTGCTATTCAAAACCCAACTAGACTTCAGTAATTATGGGGGAAATTTGTTATCCGACATAGATGGAATCAATAAAAAAAAGACTTTTTTTTATAGCACTATATGCCGCACTGGTCTATGCTTGCAAAGCACAGACCAGTGGCATAATACTGGATGTAGAGACTCGTGAGCCGGTTGCCGGTGTGCAGATATACACAAATACCAACAAAATTATCACAACCAATAAGTCCGGTCGGTACAGTATATTTGTTCCTTTTGCCAGTTTTACCATATCCCGAAACGGATATCTTAAGCGCACACTCAACAAGTCTGAGCTTAAAGATACCATCTACATATTGCCCAAGAGCGTGAGCCTGAATGAAGTGGTGGTCACCGCTGCGGCTCCCAGGATAGGATTTAATATAAAGAAAATGACTTCTGAGACAGCACAAAGATATGGCGTCAAACCGTCAGGTATGAATTTTCTCTCGATATTCGAGCGCCACAGGGTGTCTGGCAAAGAGCGGGAACGTCGTCACAAGGCTGTGGCGAATTACTGATGTGGAGACTTATAAGTAAATATTGCTGGCCGGTAAACATTCTAGAGATTAATTATTGTCCAGATGAATTATCGGTTGAGCCATAAAAAAAGTTGCAGAAAAATAGGATTGTTGCGATTGTTTTTGTATGTTTGCAAACGAATCAATTTAATTGGCTAATACATGAATACAAAAAGCAAACAAGAAAAAACAGAGAACACACAGGAATGTTTTCTTGCTTTCATAGAAGAAAATATTCGTGCCAACTGGGATATTGATGCGCTCACAGACTATAATGGTGCTACAATGAAATACAAAGATGTGGCCCGAAGTATTGCCGAGCTGCACATCTTGTTTGAAAAAACGGGGATTAAGAAGGGCGATAAGATTGCTCTTTGTGGCCGTAACTGTTCCCATTGGGGGGTGGTATTTCTTGCGACGCTCACTTATGGTGCCATCTCGGTGCCCATTCTTCATGATTTCAAAGCTGATAACATTCATAATATCGTAAACCACTCTGATGCAGTCATGCTTTTTGTGGGTGACGGTGTTTGGGAAAATCTGGACGAGAGGACCATGCCCAAGCTTAAGGGCATCATCTCATTTATAGACTTTTCCATACTTGTGTCCAACAACAGCGGGTTGACCAAGGCGCATGAAAATATCAATAAGTTGATTGGTAGCAAGTACCCCAAATCATTTGATTCATCATGCATATTCTATCATAAAGATACACCCGAAGAGGTGGCTTACATCAGCTACACATCGGGGACGACAAGCTTTTCCAAGGGTGTGATGATTCCATATCGCAGCTTGTGGTCGAATATCAAGTTCGCCCAAGTCAACATGCCTCTCGAACCTGGCGACAAGCATGTTTGTATGTTGCCACTGGCCCATGCTTTTGGACTATTGTTCTCTTTCCTTTTTGAGTTTACACGTGGCTGTCATACCTATTTTCTCACTCGTACGCCAAGCCCGAAAATCATATTCAATGCTTATGCGGAGATAAAGCCCAATCTTATTATCACGGTGCCGCTGATTGTTGAGAAAGTGGTGAAGAATGCAATCTTGCCAAAGTTGAATACCAAAATGATGCAGATGGCCATGCACGTGCCGTTTCTTAATGACTACATAATGAGAAGTGTACGTCAGAAGTTGATAGAACTCTTTGGCGGTAATCTGATGGAGCTTGTCATCGGTGGTGCGGCAATGAACGAAGAAGTGGAAAATTTGCTGAGACGCATTAAATTCCCTTATACCATTGGTTACGGTATGACCGAATGCGGCCCGCTTATATGTTATGCCTCATCGGCCTCATTCAGGCAAGGTTCGTGTGGGCGGCCCGTAGACAGGATGGATGTGAAAATAGACAGTGAAGATCCCCACAAGATTGTTGGTGAGATTATGACACGTGGGGAAAATGTGATGTTGGGCTATTACAAGAATGAAGGGTCGACCGTCGAGGCTTTGACCCCTGATGGATGGTTGCATACAGGCGACTTGGGCGTGATGGACGAAGAGGATAACCTCACCATAAAAGGCCGCAGCAAGAACATGTTGCTCGGACCAAGCGGGCAGAATATCTACCCTGAGGAGATAGAAGATAAACTCAACACGCTGCCATTTGTCGCTGAAAGTATTGTCACCCAGAAAGCAGGAAAACTGGTGGCACTTGTGCATCCTGACTACAATGAGGCAGTAAGCCAAAGTCTGTCCGCAGATGACATTAACCGCATTATGGAGGAAAACCGTGTTGCTCTGAACGGACTTATCCCTAAATACAGTCAGATCTCGGTCATGAAGATATTCCCCGAGGAGTTTGAAAAGACGCCAAAGCGTTCTATCAAACGATATCTGTACGTATAAATCTTTTGTAAAAGCGGGGAATATTGACGGACAGTGCGCATTTCATCGAAAGGATGAGCATAATTGAAAATTATGAATCATGGTTTACAACCAAATGTTTTTAATAAGTTTGTACTTTAATAAAAAAATAAAATATGTTAGGTAATTTCTGTTATTCAAACTCTACGAAATTGTATTTCGGTGATGACTCGCTGAAATATATCTGTGACGAACTAAAAAATTACGGACCACGGGTGATGCTCATTTATGGCAGCGGTTCTATCAAGAAGAATGGTATATATGATCAAATCATCAGTATTCTGAAAGAGGCCGGTAAAGAAGTGGTGGAAGAGGCTGGTGTGATGTCTAACCCAACAGTGGAAAAACTTTATGAGGGTGCAAAGCTGGCTCGTGAGAAAGAGGTGGACTTGATATTGGCTGTTGGCGGTGGGTCCGTTTGTGACTATTCCAAGGGTGTCTCTGTATCGGCATATTGTGAGGAAGACCCGTGGGAGAAATATTACAAACGCATGGAAGACCCGTCTTGCAGGATTATTCCTGTGGGATGTGTGCTTACCATGGCGGGAACGGGCTCTGAGATGAATGGCGGTTCGGTAATTACCAGTCATAAGGAAAACCTTAAGATAGGTAAGGTCTTTGGAGACAACGTGATGCCAAAATTCTCCATTCTGAACCCTATGTTCACTTTATCCGTGCCGCGATATCAGATGGTGGCGGGTATTTTCGATATCATGTCGCACATTATGGAACAGTATTTCAGCGGTGATGACGACAATACATCCGACTATCTGGCTGAGGGACTGATGAAATCACTAATCCATAGTAGCCGTATTGCTGTGAAAAATCCGCAGGATTATGAGGCCCGCAGTAACATCATGTGGACGGCGACCTGGGCGCTGAACACGCTTATCGGTATGGGCAAATCGCAAGATTGGATGGTTCACATGCTTGGTCATACAGTAGGTGCTTATACAAATGCCACTCATGGAATGGCTTTGTCTGCTGTTTCTTTGACTTATTATCGTATGATAATGGCGGACGGTATGAATAAGTTTCGTCGTTTCGCAATCAACGTTTGGGGCATTAATGCTGATGGCAAGACCGACAGGCAAATCGCAGATGAAGGGCTGAATGCTCTTGAGGACTGGATGCGTGAGATAGGTGTGGTGATGAATCTCACCGAGCTGGGTGCAACGAAGGATATGGTAGGGGATATGGCCGACAGCACATTCATATTAACTGCTGGTTACAAGGTGCTCACTCGCAATGAAGTGGCACAGGTGTTTATGGATAGTTTGTAGCTATTTGTGATTGGGGAGTTAATAAGCAGATAAGTAGGCGAGTAATTATATGTCTCGTTTTGATTTTGTCACTGCAAACTTACTCTTCAACTTTTATCTATCCTTTTTCACCCTTTGTAACAAAAATAATAAGTAAATGTAACACCATTGTAATATATATAATATAATTTTGCACAATAATTCAGGACGAAACAATAATAATTAATTAGTATACAATTATGAACAATTCGCTTTTCAGCCGTTTTACTCCGAAGGAACCAAAGTTCTTTCATTTTCTTACTCAGGTTTCTGAGGTTTTGATGACTGCGTCAGACCTCTTGCTCCAATCTCTGCAATGCTCCAATCTGAACGGGCGCTGTGCGTTTTTCCAAAAGATAAAAGAACAGGAAAGACTTGGAGATCAATTGTCACACAAAATATTCGAAGAGTTGAGTACTTCGTTTATTACTCCGTTCGATCGTGAAGATGTTCACAATCTGGCTGATTGTCTGGATGATGTGATTGATCGTGTGAATAGTTGTGCCAAGCGTATCGCAATATATAATCCAAAAGAAAACAACCCAAAGGCTTACGAGCTGGGACTGGTGGTGAAAGATGATGCAGTGTGCATCAGCAAGGCGATGGCCGAACTGGAAAATCTTCGTCGCAATGCGGTGGTGCTCAAGGTTCGTGGAAAGGAACTGCACGATTTGGAAAACAAGGCTGATGATATATACGAGGCAGCCATCATGAAACTCTTTGCTGAGGAGAAAAACGGTATTGAACTTGTAAAGATGAAAGAAATACTCAGCGAACTTGAGCAGGCTACAGATGCTGCCGAGCGTGTGGGCAAGGTGTTGAAAACCATTATCGTAAAATACGCTTAGTCAATATGATATTGCTTATTTTGATTATTATACTGGGATTGGTATTTGATTTTATCAACGGATTCCATGATGCAGCCAACTCTATATCAACTATCGTGACCACTAGGGTACTCACGCCTTTTCAGGCGGTGTTGTGGGCTGCTTTTTTCAATTTTCTTGCTTTCTTTATCTCAAAGTATATAATAGGCGAATTTGGTATCGCCAACACGGTTTCCAAGACTGTTTATGAACAGTATATCACTCTTCCAATTATTCTGGCAGGTGTTATAGGCGCGATAATATGGAATCTGCTGACATGGTGGAGAGGTATTCCGTCATCGTCATCGCATACGCTAATCGGTGGTTTTGCCGGTTCGGCGATTATGGCAAACGGCTTTGGTGCCATTCAGGGAGAGGTGATTATCAAGATTGCCGCTTTCATCTTTCTGGCACCGTTTATCGGTATGCTGATAGCATTTGTGATATCATTGGTGATTTTATATTGCTGTAAAAATGTGTCGCATCTTCGTGCTGAAGTTTGGTTTAAGCGTTTGCAGCTGGTTTCTTCGGCTTTGTTCAGCACCGGTCATGGTCTGAATGATTCCCAGAAAGTGATGGGAATCATTGCCGCAGCGATGATTGCCGCTCACCCGCTTCATATAGGAATGGGTATTGAGTCTGTTTCAGATATCCCCGATTGGGTGGCTTTCGCTTGCTTTGCGGCAATATCTCTTGGCACGATGTCTGGTGGCTGGAAAATAGTTAAGACAATGGGCACCAAAATAACAAAGGTAACGCCGTTCGAAGGCGTGGTGGCTGAAACGGCAGGTGCCATCACTCTGTATCTGACAGAGTTTCTGAAGATACCGGTGAGCACCACTCATACAATAGCCGGCTCTATCATGGGTGTGGGGGCAACTAAGCGCCTTACGGCTGTGAGATGGGGCGTAACCAAGGATTTGATGGTGGCATGGATTCTGACAATACCTGTCAGCGGACTGCTCGGAGCAGGAATTTATCTGATATTGTCACTGTTCATAAGTTGATGAAGGTTTAATATGATAAAGGAATGAGGAGGAGGAATTTAAATATATCTATACCCTAATTGTTGTATAGGTACATAAGTTGAAAAGATATTTTATTAATGATGTCGGTAAGACTTTTTAGAATCCTAAAAAGTCTTACCGACATCATTAATTTCATTTCAGAGATGTCACCAACTCCTTGGTTATATCAGTTGTGCTGAAATATTTCAATAATGGCGCGACCATCAGAGCCTGTTTGAATTCTCTGTGGTTGAGCATATTGAAAACCTTTTCCTTGTTGAAGAGGTATACATCAATGTCTTCGGTGTTGTCGAGATGCTGATCCGAAATTTTTTCCACACCTTTAGCTACAAAACAATGACACATGTTGGTCATCGCACCTGAATTTGGTGATAAGGTCATGATTTAGTCTCGGCTATCACGTTTATCCAGTCTGGATATTCTAGCACATAATATTCGTCATGCACCGTCCCGTTGGGAAGCTTCACGGTGTCGCGCCTGTCTGTCAGCCATGGTCTCTTTATGAGATACATGCTTCCAAGTATCTCCCATTTCATGTTTCTTTCGCTCATCAGCTTATTTTTGGGCGAAATTACGAATAATAAATGAAATAACCCTGTTCGTTACTTGATTTGTAATAATCTGATAATGTATTTAATATTTCATTATCGCGCATGAACGCACCGTTTTCGTGGCCCCGCTTCTATTGACAAGTAGTGTCACGATTATCAGTTTCCCAGTGAATCCGGCAACTCTTCCTTCGAGCAGCCGGTTAAATGAATCAGTGAAGATTACATTGTCTCCAATTTCAATTGTGTTCCCTCTAAAATCTCTCATCTGTGTCACCTGTATTTAGTTTTAAGAATATAAAGCGAGTAAAGGCAGCATGTTGTCAGGAAACTTTCCTTTTGGTCGCTATGATTGGGTACAAAGTTAATTAAAATTATTGTGAAAAACGAATAGTTTTGAAAAATTAAAAGCGGATTTGAAAAATAATATATGTACGCCAACTGCATTGGAGTGCTTATTTTGAAAATATTAAGTATGATGGTATTATGGGGAGACTGTTGGGTTGCATCTTTTCTATTAATTCGTGATGTTTTATATGATATTTTTCGTGGCAGTTAATCGTGTGGTTATGAAGATGCATCTTTTGTTTCGTTGAAACATGGCCTCGCGTGCATGTGTAAATATATAA
>OBMA010000483.1_pt1 | contig 23762 bp, 17 predicted proteins | sample 1539141 | NCBI WGS metagenome assembly OBMA01 (sample SAMEA3991484, study PRJEB22521) | metagenome | biome: anthropogenic terrestrial biome; feature: sewage plant; material: raw primary sludge | place: Sweden | collected 2012-09-26
CCCCCCAGCCCGCCCGCCCCGCCGCCGGTCGTCGTCACCCCGCCGAGCTCGCCGTTTCCAACCTATCCGACCGAAGCCGCCGCACGGGCTGCCGTCAGCCGTTTGCTGCCCAGCACAGTCAAAGACAAGGCAGGCTGGACGCAAGACATCGTGACCGCCTTTACCGCGCTGAATCTACCCTATCGCACCGACCAATTTTGTGCAGCGATGGCGGTGATTGAGCAAGAGTCCACATGGCAGGCCGACCCCACTGTGCCGGGTTTGGGCGATATCGTCTGGAAGAAAATCGCCGAAAAAGCAGGGGGACTGGTGCCGATGCCCGCGCTCCGGCTGGCCTTGAGCAAAAACTCGGTGACGGGGGAAAGCTACACCTCGCGCATTGACCGGCTACGCAGTGAAAAAGAAATGAACACGCTGTTTGAGGACATGAGTGCCGATGCCCAACGCCTTGGCTTGCCCGTGGCGATGAAAAACCCCATCCGCACGGGGGGGCCGATGCAGGTCAGTGTCACCTTTGCCGAAGAGCTTATCCGCGCCAAACCCTACCCTTATCCGCGCAAAGGCAGCGTGCGCAGTGAAGTGTTTAGCCGCAAAGGGGGGCTGTATTTTGGCATTGCCCATCTGCTGGATTTTCCCGCCGACTACACCGCCATGCGCTACCGTTTTGCCGACTTTAACGCCGGTCCTTACGCCAGCCGCAATGCTGCTGTGCAACAGGTCGTGGCACGACTCTCGGGGCGGGCATTGGTCAGCGATGGGGATTTGCTGATTTACCGCGATGGTGCGCCGAGCGGCACCCCGAGCAGCAGCCAATTGGCGTTGAACGACCTCGCCGCCCGACTCGGCTTGTCGGCGGCAGAAATTCAGCGGGATATTCGCCAAGAAAAAATGGCCAGCTTTAGCCGTACCGTGCTGTATCAGCGGCTGTTCGCGCTGGCCGACCGCCAAGCAGGCCGTGCCGTCCCCCGCGAAGCCATGCCGCAAATCACCCTCAACAGCCCCAAAATTGTCCGCAAGCTGACCACCGAGTGGTTTGCCAACCGCGTCAATGGCCGCTACGAAGCGTGTTTGGCACGGGATGGCGTGCGGCATTAGGTGGGGTGTTGGGTCTTGCCCCTGTGTCGGGTTGAAATCCGACCTACGTTGGCTTGATTCCCCAGCAGGAGACGCAAAAAAACAGGCTGGGCTACCGCACCCCCAACACCGCTGCCGCTTCCCGCGCCATCTGCCCCTCTTCATCCGTCGGGATGACCCACGCCGAGAGGCGGCTATCTGCCGTGGTCAGGCAGGTGGCATGGGCGAGGTTGGCAGCAGGGTCTAGACTAAAGCCCAGCCACGCCAGCCGCGCCAAAATGCGTTGCCGCACCTCGGCACTGTGTTCGCCTACCCCAGCGGTAAAGACCAGCGCATCCAATCCCCCGGCCTGCACCGCCAACGCCCCCACCTCGCGGGCGGCACGGTAGCAATACAGCTCAATCGCCAACTCGGCTTCGGGGCGGGGAGAAGCCAGCAAGTCGCGCAGGTCAGCCGACAGACCAGACACGCCCAGCAAGCCGCTGGCCTTGTAAAGCTCGCGGCGCACAGCGGCAATGTCCATCCCACTGTTTTCCATCCACCACAGCACCACCTCGGGGTCGAGGTTGCCCGGACGCGTCCCCATCATCAGCCCTTCGGCGGCACTCATCCCCATGCTGGTGGCGACACTGCGCCCGTGGTGCAGCACACAGGCCGAAGAGCCACTGCCCAAATGCAACACCACCACCTGCCCCTCCGCGACCGTGCCCAGCGTGGCGGGCAGTTGGCGGGCAATGGCGGCATACGACAGCCCGTGGAAGCTATACCGCCGCACACCGGCTTCGTGCCAATGCTGGGCGATGCCAAAGCGGGTGGCGAGGGGGTCTTGCGTGGTGTGGAAAGCCGTGTCAAAGCAGGCAATTTGCGGCAGGTCAGGGGCCAATTGGGTAACGGCAGCAATGGCTGCCAAGCCCACTGGCTGGTGTAGCGGGGCGAGTGGAATCAGCGTTTCGAGCTGCGCCAGCGCGGCGGCATCCAAGCGGATGGCACGGTCAAAAAACACGCCGCCATGCACCACCCGATGCGCCACCGCCGCCAGCGTCTCGCCGCGCTCGGCAACCACGCGCAAGACGGCCTGAAGGGCATCGGTGTGGGTGGCCGGCGAGAGGGTTTGGCTGGCGGGCGGCGTGCCCTCCTCGGCCAGCGAGAAGCGGAGCTGGGCACTTTCTCGCCCCACGCCATCAACACTGCCGCGATAAACCAAGCGGGGCGGGGTGTGGTCGAGGCTGAAAAAGGCAAATTTAAGCGTGGCCGAACCGGCGTTCAGCGTCAGTAAGCCGTGCTTCATAGCCGTGCCTGCAACATGGCCGCCCACTTGTGGCCAATCACGCTGGCCACTGCTGCCGAAGCCAGACGGGCGGCGGCATCTTCGGAGCGGCTGGTCAGCACAATCGGCACCCGCGCCCCCATCACCACCCCCGCCGAAGCCGCTGCGGCCAAGTAACACAACTGCTTGCCCAGCATGTTGCCGGATTCAAAGTCCGGTACGACCAAAATATCGGGGTCGCCCGCCACCGCCGAAATAATCCCTTTGGTGCGGGCCGCTTCGGCAGAGATGGCGTTATCAAACGCTAAAGGGCCATCCAAAATCGCGCCGGTAATTTGGCCACGGTCGGCCATTTTGCACAGGGCGGCGGCATCCAGTGTGGACTGGATATTGGGGTTGACGGTTTCCACCGCCGACAAAATGGCCACTTTGGGATGGGCAATCCCCAGCAGGTGGGCTAGGTCGATGGCGTTTTGGGTGATGTCGCGCTTCACCGCCAAGTCGGGGTGAATGTTAATGGCGGCATCGGTAATAAACAGATAACGCGGATAGCTCTCCACCCGCATGATAAAGACGTGAGACAAGCGGCGCTCGGTACGCAGCCCCCCTTGTTTTTTCAGCACCTCGGTCATGAATTCGTCGGTATGCAAACTGCCCTTCATCAGGGCAAAAGCCTCGCCCTTATTGACCAGTTCCACCGAAACTTCAGCGGCAGCGTGGCTGTGGGGCACGTCGATAATCCGGTAGGGGCTTAAATCGACCCCAAATTCAGCAGCGGTTTTTTGCAGCTTGACGAGGGGTGCCACCAAGATGGGCGTGATGATGCCGTGTTGTGCGGCTTGCACCGCACCCAGCAAAGATTCTTCGCTGCACGGGTGGGTCACCGCCATCGACAAGGGGCCGAGCTGCTCGGCTTCTTCTAGGATGTCTTCAAATGCAAATTGGTCGCGGGTCATAGTGGGGTCTTGGTTTTTGAGGGGTAGAAATGGCCGCAGCCCTCACTCTATGCGGCCAGCGATTAAGCGGGTGAGGGTGGGGGCTTGCGGGGTCAGGCATGGACACCAATAGGCGTTAGTGCCTGTTTACGCTCTCACGAACGAAGGGTCAGCCAAGGCGAAATTCAGAAAAAAAGGCCGTTGGGACTGAATCCATACGCATTTTTTGTGAATTTCAACGCAGGATCACCCGAGTCTCGCAGAGCGTAAACAGGTTCTTAGGCCATGTTGTGGAAGCCACCATCCACATAGATGGTTTCGCCGGTCAGGGCGCGGGCGGCATCAGACACCAAGAAGGCGGTGGTCATGCCCACATCTTCGATGTCCACCAAACGGCCTTCTGGGGTGCGGGCAATGGCTTCTTCAATCAGCTTGTCAAAGTGGGCAATGCCCGATGCGGCACGGGTACGCAATGGGCCTGGCGACACGGCGTGAACGCGAATCTTTTTGTAGCCCAAATCAGCCGCCAGATAACGCACGGTGGATTGCAGCGCGGCCTTGACCGGCCCCATGATGTTGTAGTTTTCAACCACTTTATCTGCGCCGTAGTAGCTCATGGTGATAATCGAGCCGCCTTCGTGCATCAGGGGTTCGGCCAGCTTGGCCATTTCAACCAAGGAAAAGCAGGAAACGTGCATGGCTTGCAAAAAGCCTTCGCGGGAGCAATCCACTACCCGCCCATGCAAATCATCCATTGGGCAAAAGGCGATGGAGTGAATCACAAAGTCCAGCTTGCCCCATTTTTCTTCAATCAATTTAAACGTGGCCGCGAGTTCACCTGGTTTTTCCACGTCCATTTGGGTGACGATGGTGCTTTCCAGCGACTGCGCCAGCGGAGATACAAAGCGTTCTGCTTTTTCGTTGAGGTAGGTGATGGCAAGGTCAGCACCCAAATCACGCAGCACGCGGGCGCAACCGTAAGCAATGGAGTTGTCGTTAGCGATACCAACAACGAGGCCTTTTTTACCTTGCAACAGGTTGGCGATATTCATCATGGGGGAGTCTCCGGTCTAGGTTAAGTGTTTTGATTTCGGTGTGCCCATACAAATGCAGGCAACATAGAAAAGTAAAGTACCCGCCATGTTGCCCTGCAACAAGAAGGGTTTCAAGCCATTTGCTGTAAAAATTCGGTGTGGACCAAAGCCAAAAGCCACCGGTCAGCAGCAGTCTAAAAGGTTTTTGTTACACTATCAGTAAGCTATAATTTCTAACTTTGCTAGACCGTTGTGCTTACGGTCGTGCTGCACTGCAGCGCATTTCGCGCCGTCTTCTGCCAATAGGGGTTCACCGTGCCAATTTACGAATACCGCTGCACCGCGTGCCAACATACGCAAGAACACCTGCAAAAAATGAGTGCCGACCCGATTGCCGCCTGCCCCAGCTGCGGCAGTGATGCCTACGCCAAGCAGCTATCCACTGCCGGTTTTCAGCTCAAGGGCAGCGGCTGGTATCAAACCGACTTTAAACACAGCCAGAAAAAACCCGAAGCGCCACCTTGTGGGGTGGCGGGCGGCGGCTGTGGTGGCTGCGCATGAAATCCCTCAAAAAATGGCTGCTGACCGGCCTGCTGATTTGGTTGCCGTTTGCCATTACCCTGTGGGTGCTGTCGTCGATTATCTCGACCATGGACAGCATGGTGAACTGGCTGCCCAGCGCACTGCAGCCCACCCGCTGGTTTGGCATGGCCATCCCGGGTAGCGGCTTGGTGCTGGCTTTGTTGGTGGTGCTGGTGACCGGTTTTTTGGCCGCCAATATCTTGGGGCAAAAAGTGGTGCAGCTTTGGGATGCCCTGCTTGGGCGGATTCCCGTGGTTAAAACCATTTACAACAGCGTTAAGCAAGTCAGCGATACCTTGCTTTCTGGCAGCGGACAGGCTTTTTCTAAAGCCCTGTTGATTCGCTTTCCGCATCAAGACATCTGGACGATTGCTTTTTTGACCGGCACGCCCAGCAAACAAGTCGCTGAGCATCTGGACGAAGATTTTGTCAGTGTCTATGTGCCCACCACGCCGAACCCTACTGGCGGTTATTTTTTGCTCGTCCCCAAAAGTGCCACCCGCGAGCTAGACATGAGCGTGGACGATGCCCTGAAATACATCATCTCGATGGGCGTGGTCTCCCCCAGTAAATCTATCAAGCCCATTAAACCTTCCCTCCCTCATTAAACAAGAAAACCTTACACACCATGCGTACTGATTACTGCGGTCTTATCGACAAAAAATTCCTTGGCCAAACCGTCACCGTCAAGGGTTGGGTGCATCGCCGCCGCGACCACGGCGGGGTCATCTTTATCGACCTGCGCGACCGCGAAGGCTTGGTGCAAGTGGTGATTGACCCTGACACCCCCGAAGCCTTTAGCACCGCCGATGGCTGCCGTGGCGAATTTGTGTTGTCGATTACCGGTGTGGTGCGCGAGCGTCCAGCAGGCACGAGTAACGCCAACCTGATTTCTGGCGAAATTGAACTGCTGGCCAAGGGGATTGAAGTGCTGAACACCGCCGCCACCCCGCCCTTCCAAATCGACGACGAAAACTTGTCCGAAAACGTCCGCCTGACCAACCGCGTCATTGACCTGCGCCGTCCCGTCATGCAAAAAAATCTGCGCCTGCGCTACCGCGTGGCTATGGATGTGCGGAACTATCTGGATAAACAAGGCTTTATTGACATCGAAACCCCGATGCTCACCCGCTCCACCCCAGAAGGCGCACGCGATTACCTCGTGCCTAGCCGTGTGCATCCGGGCGAATTTTTTGCCCTGCCGCAATCGCCCCAACTGTTTAAGCAACTGCTGATGGTGGCGGGTTTTGACCGCTACTACCAAATCACCAAATGCTTCCGTGACGAAGACTTGCGGGCTGACCGCCAGCCCGAATTCACCCAAATCGACTTGGAAACTTCTTTCCTCGACGAAAACGAAATCATGGACATCACCGAAGGCATGGCACGCCATATCTTCCAAGATGTGCTGGATGTCACGCTGGGCGACTTTCCCCGCATGACCTATCAAGATGCCATGTTCCTGTACGGCTCGGACAAACCAGACCTGCGCGTCAGCCTGCAATTTACCGAGCTGACCGACCTGATGAAGACCGAGACGTTTAAGGTATTCCGCGGCGCGGCAGACTTGCCTAATGGGCGCGTGGTGGCCTTGCGTGTGCCGGGCGGTGCCGCACTGAGCCGCAAGGATATTGACGACTACACCCAGTTTGTCAGCATCTACGGAGCCAAGGGCTTGGCGTATATCAAAGTCAACGACAAGACCAAAATCACCAACGACGAAACCAGTGGCCTGCAATCGCCTATCGTCAAATTCTTGTCGGTCGAAGCCCTCAACGAAATCATGGCGCGTACCGGTGCAGACAACGGCGACCTGATTTTCTTTGGCGCGGACAAAACCAAAGTGGTCAACGAAGCCATCGGCGCACTGCGTATCAAGATTGGTCACGAGCGCGGCGAAGCGGGCGGCTACTTTGTCCGCGAATGGCGGCCACTGTGGGTGGTGGACTTCCCGATGTTTGAATACGACGAAGAAGACGACCGCTGGACGGCGTGCCACCATCCGTTCACCAGCCCCAAGGCCGGTCACGAGGACTTGATGGCGACCGACCCAGGGGCGTGTATCGCCCGTGCCTACGACATGGTGCTGAATGGCTGGGAAATTGGCGGCGGCTCGGTACGTATCCATCGTGCAGAGGTGCAAGAAAAAGCCTTTGACGCGCTGAAGATTTCGCCAGAAGAGCAGCAAAACAAGTTTGGCTTCTTGCTCGACAACCTCAAGTTCGGTGCGCCGCCACATGGTGGGCTGGCCTTTGGTCTGGACCGCTTGGTGACCTTGATGTGCGGCGCGGAATCTATCCGTGACGTGATTGCCTTCCCCAAGACCCAACGTGCGCAATGCCTGCTGGCACATGCCCCTAGCCCTGTGGACGACAAGCAACTACGCGAACTGAACCTGCGCTTGCGCCAAAAAGCAGAAACGCCTGCGGCTTAATTCGGCTGAACGGCTGAATGTCCCCTGCCAACGCCGCCAGTCACCCCGACTGGCGGCGTTGGCACGTTGTGCAATCAATGTGAAGCGTCAACAGCCCCTAGGCTAGGCGCATGGCCTTTCGCTTAGAGCCTGTTTACCATCTCAATGGCGCAGGGGTTGCCAAGGCGAAATTCGGAAAAAAACGCCGTTGGACTTGAATCCACACGCATGTTTTTTACGAATTTCAACGCAGGATCACCCGAGTTTCGCAGATCGTAAACAGCTTCTTAGTGCAGCGGGGTGGGCGCAGCGGTGGGCAGGTCGAGGTGCAACGGAAAGAGCGAGGCCATGTCGTCCTCATCAAAAACATAGTTTTGGTTACAGAACTCACATTGCACCGAGACGCTGCCTTGTTCTGCTACCACCGCATCAACTTCTTCCCGCCCCAGCATCTTCAGCATGCCCCCTACCCGTTCACGGCTGCAGGTGCAGGCAAAATGGCAGTGGGTCGGCTCAAAGACCTGCAGTGTTTCTTCGTGAAACAAGCGATGCAGCAGGACATCGCTCGGTGCGGCCAGTAGCTCTGCTTGCCCCAAGGTGTCCGCCAGCAGCACCACGCGTGGCCAGTCGTCGGGATTGTCGGTGTCGGTGGGAAGCTTTTGCAGCAACAGGCCGGTGGCCACCTGTTCATCGGCGGCGAGTAGCAAGCGGGTATCGACCTGCTCGGACCGCTGCATATAGTGCTCCAACATGGCGGCCACGCTGTCGCCCTCCAGCGCCACGATGCCTTGGTAGGGGTCGCCACCGGTTTTGGGGTCGAGCGTAATCACAAATCGCCCCTGCCCCAGTAAATCGGCCAAGGTAGCACGGTCGGGCACATCACCTTCCCAGCGGGCGGTGGCGCGGAGGGTGTCTTGGCTGACTTCCACCACAAGGAGTTGCAAAGCGGCATTGCCGTGCAGTTGCAAAATCAATGTGCCGTCAAATTTGAGGTTAGCCGCCAACAACGCACCCGCTGCGGTGAGTTCGCCCAGCAAAGTGCGGAGACGGGGCGGGTAATCGCGGCGGCTGAGCATGGCTTGCCACGCGGCATCCAGCCGGATGGTTGCACCACGGGCGGGAGCGGAGTCAAAAACAAAGCGAGTCAATTGGTCTTGCATGGTGTTCCTTGGTGAGGCGGGTGGCAGGGTGTGCGGCACGGGTGAGTTGCAGGGGGTGTTTCGGTTCTTAGAGCCTATTTACGATCTGCGAGACTCGGGTGATCCTGCGTTGAAATTCGTAAAAAACATGCGTGTGGATTCAAGTCCAACGGCGCTTTTTTCCGAATTTCGCCTTGGCTGACCCGTCGTTCGCGAGACTTTGAACACGTTCTTGGCTGCTTTGAGCCAAGGCCAAACAAGCCAAGAGCGCGGCAGGGGGCAGGGCAATCGCGCTAGATACCCACTCCCCATTGTTTCAGCGTAGGTGGGAATCCCGCCCTTGTCACTGCTAAACAAAAGGCGAGCTTTGAGCGGGTCTGATTCGCCTAGATACCTGCTTTCGCGGGCATGACGCACGGGGAAACGATGGCAGAAGCCAAGAGTGGCATGGCGTGATTGTCCTGTAGCAGGGGGACAGCATCCCACATGCCACTTGAGGCCGGTCACAGGTCATGAACCGATTTAGGGCTAGGCTAAGTTCGCGGTATATAGCGTGTGCGGGGCAGAGCTATTGATGTCGAATTCGCAGCCGGTGCTGACTCCCAGCTGGGCGATTTCTGCGGCGGTGGCGGTGCTGTCATACACGGCACTCATCGCCCCCAACGCATAATCGCGCCCCGAGCCTATCGCCCAAAACCGATTGTATTCGTACACTTCACGCATCGAATACACCGCAAAAATACCGGAGGGGTTGGCAATCAACAGTGTCATCTGGCTAGATTCGTAGGGATCGTCTTCATCCTCGTCGGTTTTGAGGAAATAGTCGTCTTTGAGCTTGCTGTGCAGGCGGCGGAAGGTGTCAAAAATCGCCGCACGGCTCGAAAAATCGCGCTTTTTAAGCTTGGGGAGGGCGGCTTGAAATACGAGGTCGTGCGCGGCACTGCCTGAAATGCCGATAAAACTCTCGCCTAGCTGAAAGATTTTATTGGAGCGGGCATCGTAGGTCGCGCTCAGGCGGGTGTCGCCAAAAGTCGATTGGCTATCGGCGGCAATCGCCACCTCGCGCCCCTTTTTTACAATGGTAATCGTGGTCATGGCGGGTGTAAGCAATCTGATAAAAGACAGCTTCACATTGTAACTGATGTTACGCAGCCGCCCTGAACAGCGGAAGCTGGGCATAGGCGGCACGCGATGCGTTGATGCGTAATTTTCGACAAAGCGCAAAAAGGGGTTGAGCTTGTTCGCGATGCCCAAGCATTCGAGCTTGCTTGAAGGTGGTGTAAATGGCCATGAAGACGTGGTTACTTTGGTTTCGCAGCGTTCGCGTGGGGGACTTGGCCAAGTTGGCATTGGACTTCAAGGATTTGTGAAACACCTCCTTGGTTTCGTTACCCGCTCAAACGCCACCGGGATGGAGACGCCATTGCAGTAGTACGGCGCATTGAGAAGGCTGATCTCCCTGACGGTACGACCTACCAACACATCAACTCGCTCCCATCGGTCTAGGTTTTCTCCTGAATCGTGTCGTCAAAAATCAGCACGCCGTCCTCACGCCCCACCGACATGACGTTCGACTTGACCTGTTTCCATAGGTCTTTGGAGGTGTGTTCCTACACCGATAAAAACCGCGTGAGCTGGTCATGGCTAACGTCGCCGTCAACCATCGCCGACAAGCCCGTCGCCGTTGCCGTACCAAAGGTGCTCAAAAAATAGTCCGTATCACAAATCCAAGTCAGCTTTTTTCATCAGAGAAGCCTATCAGGGGCAGCTGCGTAACATCAATTGGTAAGGAATTTGTCAGTTTAGGTTGCTAAGTCCAATGGCAGATCACTGATGTCCTTTAACCGCTTACCATCAACCATGATGGCTAATAGCTCAGCCGAGTCGTCCATGCCTAGTGCCTTCACCGTTTCCTGAAGCTCATACAAGGCAAAGTGGTAAACGCAATCTATATCGCCAGTACCAAGGGCAATGGAGGCTAAACGGCTGGGTGTGGGCTCGGCTGTGACGACCATAATATTTGGCAGGTGGCCTTTTCTGTTGCGCATCAGGTTTAACGCTTCGGAGCGTGCGTTTACATGAAATGCTTGCGTGCAAAAGCGGCTTGCCCCCTGCCGCCGCCCGCAAGCTGGCTCTTGTGCTTACTGAGCTATCAACCAAAAATTCGTGAAGGTTAATGTTTTGGTCACTTTCTAAGCCTCTAATCACGACAATATCGGGGGTGATGGTGTAGTCACTTCCCAAGGCCGCAGCAAGTTCGGGATCGGCTTTTGCTGCCCGATCTAACGCTATCAAATGTGCGTATTGTTCATATTTGGCAATCTCTAAACGATTCCGCCCAGACACTTGGTGTACGTCCCAGTCACCGGGGCGAAGGCGCCCCAGCTTTAAGAACGTATTTTTTACATATTCCGCACAAATCCCTTCGAACGCATTCCCAGAAGTTTGACCCGCTTGGCGTTCAGAAATTGTTTCTGCTTTCAAAAGCGCAGCGATGCCCTTGGCAATCGCAATGCTGCTCCTGTTGCTGCCGTCAGCATTACTGGGCACCCCTTTGTCATTGATGGTTAGCGTTGTCTTAAGTAGCGAAGCGTGGAAGTTTTTTCGTGCGTGCAAAAAATTAGGCGGAATATTCATCGGGCGACCTGTACCAATCGTTTTGCGGAAAGTGCTTTAAATATTTGCGTGGCCACTGCGTACGCAACAGGTGGGGGAAAGGCATTCCCTATCTGTCGATAGACCGCCGTTTTTTTGCCGTGAAATTGCCAGTCATCAGGGAAGCCCTGAATACGTGCTGCCATCCGAGTGGTTAGCCTTGGCATCCCTTCGAAGCACTCGGTAGGCGGTTCGTTCGCAATGCCCATTCCACAGACACCAATGGATGCCCATGCTTTCTTTGCTCTTGTGGGGCCTAAGTCTGGGCCGCCGTGTTTTTTTGAGCCACCAACCAGTGTTGGTGCGATGGTGTTCGCTTGCGCTCTCCACGCATCAGCACCCCGCCAACCCTCTGCTTTCATGAGGTCATGAAGTAGCTCACCAACAGTCGGTGGCATGATGAGTTTGGGCTCAGGCCAAAAAAAGCCATCGGCAAGGTCTTTTCTAATGCCAACAAAAACCACACGAGGCCGAAGCTGGGTGACGCCAAAATGAGAGGCATTCAGCAATCGCCAGTGGGGCACATAACCAAGCTTTTTAAGTTGTGTCTCTATGTTGTTGCGGTAGTCATCGAAAACAGCGTCGAGAAGGCCGCGCACATTTTCCAGCATGACAGCTTTTGGTCGGCATTCATCCACGAGGCGTAACGCTTCGGGGAAAAGGTCACGCTCATCATCGACCCCGAGCTGTTTCCCCGCCTTAGAGAAAGGCGGGCAGGGCACGCCACCGGCGACTAGGTCCACCCCAAAATAAGGCAGGCCGTTAAATCGCCGTAGGTCTTGCTCTTGTACGTTCCAATCAGGACGGTTTAAACGGAGCGTTGCGCAGGCAGGAGGCTCTATTTCCACCAGCACTTCGTGTCCAAAGCCCGCCATTTCTAGGCCGAGAGCTTGCCCACCAGCCCCAGCGCACATTTCCAATGACGTGAATTGGCTCATTTTGTCTCCTTACAACGCCCTCGTCTTGGCGCGGATTCTTAAAAATCGTTGATGCTAATAGGTTTGATGCTTTTACAGGGTACGCGGTGGCGGTAACGTTTACGGCTTCCCTGTCGTTTCGCCTCCCCTCGTCGCCCCACTCCTCATCCTCGTCACTATCCGCCCACTGCACCAAGCCGTGCTTAATCACTGATGTTACGCAGCCGCCCTGAACAGCGGAAGCTGGGCATAGGCGGCACGCGATGCGTTGATGCGTAATTTTCGACAAAGCGCAAAAAGGGGTTGAGCTTGTTCGCGATGCCCAAGCATTCGAGCTTGCTTGAAGGTGGTATAAATGGCCATGAAGACGCTAGCGCATAAACTGGTTTTCAGGCCACCTACGCCGCCAACCGTGCCCGAATCGCCGCCTCAATCCCTGCGGCATCCAGCCCGCAGTCCGCCAGCAACAAGGCAGGGTCGCCGTGTTCTACATAGGTATCCGGCAGCCCCAGTTGCAGCGTGGGGACGGTCAGGTTGAGCGCGGAGAGGGCTTCGAGCACCGCCGAGCCCGCCCCGCCCATCACCACGTTTTCTTCGACAGTCACCAGCAAGGTATGGCGGCGGGCGAGGTCTTGCACCAAAGCGACATCCAGCGGCTTCACAAAGCGCATATCCGCCACGGTGGCATTGAGTGCTTCGCCAGCCAGCAAGGCCGCGCTGACCACGCTGCCAAAGGCCAAAATGGCGATTTTTTCACCTTCGCGGCGGCACACCCCTTTGCCGACAGGGAAGGCGGTAAAGGCGGCATCGGGCTTGACACCACTGCCACTGCCGCGTGGGTAGCGCACGGCGGTGGGGGCATCCAACGTAAAGGCGGTGTAGAGCAACTGCCGGCACTCGTTTTCATCCGAGGGGGTCATCACCAGCATATTGGGGATGCAGCGCAAAAACGAGAGGTCGAATGCCCCCGCGTGGGTCGGGCCATCGGCACCCACCAAGCCGGCGCGGTCAATGGCAAAGACGACGGGGAGATTTTGCAAGGCGACATCGTGGATAAGCTGGTCGTAGGCGCGTTGCAAAAAGGTGGAGTAAATCGCCACCACCGGCTTGATGCCATCGCAGGCCAAGCCTGCCGCAAAGGTGACGGCGTGCTGCTCGGCGATGCCGACATCAAAGTAACGGTTGGGGTAGTCACGGGCAAAGCGCACCATGCCAGAGCCTTCGCGCATGGCGGGGGTAATGCCCACCAGTCGGGGGTCTTGGGCGGCCATGTCACACAGCCAGTCGCCAAAAATCTGGGTGTAGGTGGGCTTGCTGTTGGCTTTGCTGGTCAGGCCTTTGTCGGGGCTAAATTGGGCGACACCGTGGTAGCTGATGGGGTCGTTTTCGGCCAGCTTATAGCCGCGTCCTTTTTTGGTGACGATATGCAGAAACTGCGGCCCTTTCAGCTTGCGGATATTGCTGAGGGTATCGACCAAAGAGGTTAAGTCGTGGCCATCAATCGGCCCAAGATAGTTAAAGCCAAACTCTTCAAACAAGGTGCTGGGGGTCATCATCCCCTTGACGTGCTCTTCGGCGCGCTGTGCCAGCTTTTGTAGCGGCGGGGCAATGCCCAATACCTTGTTGCTGCCTTCTTTGACGGCTGCGTAAAACCGGCCTGACATCAATTTGGTGAAGTAGTGGTTCAGTGCCCCGACGTTGGGCGAAATCGACATATCGTTGTCGTTCAAAATCACCAGCAGGTCGGTTTCCATCGCGCCAGCGTTGTTGAGGGCTTCAAACGCCATGCCGGCGGTCATCGAGCCATCGCCAATAATCGCCACACATTTGCGCTGTATGCCTTGCTGGCGGGCGGCTTCCGCCATGCCCAAGGCGGCGGCGATACTGGTGGAGGAATGCCCGACGCCAAAAGTGTCGTAGTCGGATTCTTCACGCTTAGGAAAACCAGCCAAGCCGCCTTTCATCCGCATGGTATGCATCTTGTCCCGCCGTCCGGTCAGAATTTTGTGGGGGTAGGTCTGATGACCCACATCCCACACCAGCCGGTCGTTGGGGGTGTCGAACACATAATGCAGGGCGATGGTCAGCTCGACGCTGCCCAAGTTAGAGGCAAAATGCCCGCCGGTTTGGCTGACAGAATCGACCAAAAACGCGCGGAGTTCGGTCGCCAACTGGGGGAGCTGTTTGCGGTCGAGCTGACGCACGTCAGCGGGGGTTTGAATGGTGTCCAGCAGGGGGGTGGGTGCGGGAAGAGTCATCCAGCAGTCTCCAGAATTCAGAATGAGCGCACGACAATATAGTCGGCTAGTTCGCCAAGGCGGGCGGCACGCAAGCCAAAGCCTTCAAGGGCGGCAAAGGCCTCTTCACGGAGCTGGCGAGCAAAGGTTTTGGCTTCACCCAAGCCCATTAGGCTGACGTAGGTGGGCTTGTCATGGGCGGCATCTTTGCCAGCCGTTTTGCCGAGGGTGGCACTGTCGGCTTCGCAGTCCAGCACGTCATCGACCACTTGGAAGGCCAGCCCGATGCGGTTGGCAAAGTGTTCGAGCTGCTGGGATTCTGCGGCGGAGAGGCTTTGCCCTGCCTGCGCCCCCATTAGCACCGAAGCGCGTATCAGTGCGCCGGTTTTCATCAGGTGCATATATTCAAGCTGGGTGACAGACAAGGCTTGCCCGACCGCTGCGAGGTCGATGGCTTGGCCGCCGGCCATACCGGCATAGCCCGAAGCTTTGGCCAGCTCACGCACCAGTTTGGCTTGGCGGGGGGCATCCAAGGTGTTGTCTTCGCGGGTCAGCACATCAAAAGCCAAGGTTTGTAGCGCGTCCCCAGCCAGCAGGGCGGTGGCTTCATCGAACGCCACATGGCAGGTGGGCTTGCCGCGCCGGAGGACATCATCGTCCATGCAGGGCAGGTCGTCGTGAACCAGCGAATAGGCGTGGATAAACTCAACTGCTGCTGCCACTGCCCCCACCGCCGTGGGCGAAGCTTGGGTAATTTCACTGGCCGCAAAAGCCAGCAGCGGGCGGACACGTTTGCCGCCGTCCAAGGCGGCGTAGCGCATGGCGCGGTGCAGGGCTTGCGGGGTGTGGTCTGGGTGCGGCAGGTAGCCCGCCAGCACGGTTTCCATGTGCTGTTGAATATGGGTCATCCAGCCGATAAAAGTGTGAGGCAGTGCGTTAGGCATGGGGATTTTCTAGGGTAAGGGGAACGAGGGTGTCGCCCTCTAAAACAGTGAGTGTGGCTTCGGCAGCATCCAGACGGGCTTGGCACAGCGTAACCAGCTCGCTGCCTTTTTGGTAGGCAGCCAAGGCCGCGTCTAGCGGCAAGTCACCGGCTTCTAGCGTGTGAACAAGGGCATCGAGCTGGGCGAGGGCTGCTTCAAACGTCAGTGCGGCGGCAGCGGGGGGTGATTTAGCCATGTGGAAGCGGTCTGGGCGGGGTTAATCGCCGAATTGTAGCGGCTTATGCCTCACCGCAATAGAAGCAGCGCGGGCGCGAAAGGATTTCTCTAAGCACGTCGTGGCCATAGCTTGCACATTTCTATGGCTTCCTATGCAACACATCAACAGCCCCTAGGCACTTCAACCCGCTGCAACAAGGCCCAGAGTGCGGCCTCTACGGCTTGGGTGCGTACCGCTTGCCGGTCACCGCTAAAGTGCCGCCAAAAGGTCTCGACCCCCTCGGCGTGAGCCAGCGCAAACCATACACCGCCCACGGGCTTGGTGACGCTGCCGCCGCCTGGTCCTGCAATGCCACTGACGGCGATGCTCCAATCTGCCTGCGCCAGTTGGCGTACCCCGACGGCCATTTGTGCCACGGTTTCCGCACTAACCGCCCCGTGCTGCGCCAAGGTCTCTGGCGATACGCCCAGTAGCTGCTGCTTGGCAGCGTTGGCGTAGCTGACAATGCCGTAGCCAAACCACGCGGAGCTGCCGGCCACGGCTGTTAAGGCCGCCGCAATCAGCCCACCGGTGCAGGATTCTGCCGTGGCCAAGGTGTGTTTGCGGGCGGTGAGTGCAGCGCCCAGCCGCTGGGTAAGGTTGTCGGTATCGGGAAGAGCGGGGGACATTGTGCACCTCTTGAGGTCGGGGGCGGGGTGGGTCAAGACGACGATACGCGGCAAACATCACCGCCGCCTGCCGCTGCAGCTTAGTGGGGAGAATGCTGGGCGCGATAGTGCGCAATCAAGCCATTGGTGGACGCATCATGGGTCAGCGGCAGTGGATGGTGTAGTTCAGGCTCAATCCGGCGGGCAAGCTGCTTGCCGTATTCCACGCCCCACTGGTCAAATGAGTTAATCCCCCAAATCACCCCCTGCACAAACACTTTGTGCTCGTAGAGTGCCATCAACATCCCCAGCGAATACGGGGTGATGGCCTCAAACGCGAGGGTAGAAGAGGGCTGGTTACCGAGAAAGCGTTTTTGCGGCAGCAGCATGTCGCGGGTGTCGTCGGGCAAGTCGGCCAGCTCGACCAGCAGCTCGGCATCGGTCTTGCCCCGCATCAGGGCTTCGGATTGGGCAAAACAGTTGGCGACCAAGGCCGCGTGTTGCTGCCCGACGGGATAATGGGTGTGCATCGGCACGACAAAATCACAGGGAATCAGCCGCGTGCCTTGGTGCAAAAGCTGGAAGAAGGCGTGCTGGCTATTCACCCCCACTTCGCCCCAAATAATCGGGCCGGTGTCAAAGTCCAGCGTCTCACCTTGCCGCCCCACACGCTTGCCGTTGGACTCCATGTCCAGTTGCTGCAAATAGGCGGGAAACCGCGCCAGTCCTTGGTCGTAGGGGATGACGGCGTGGGAATGCGCTCCGTAAAAGGTGTTGTACCACACCCCCAGCAAGGCCATGATAACCGGCGCATTTTGGGCAAATGGCGCGGTAAAGAAATGCGTATCCATCGCCCGTGCCCCCGCCAGAAACTGGTCGAACCCCGCTTCGCCAATCGCCAGCATCAGCGGCAAGCCCACCGCCGACCACACCGAATACCGCCCCCCGACCCAGTCCCAAAATTCAAACATATTGACGGGGTCAATGCCGAATGCGCACACCCGCTCGGTCTGGCTGGAGACCGCGACAAAATGTTGGGCGACGGCACTGGCGGGCGCGGTGCGCAGTAGCCAGTCACGGGCGGCTTCAGCATTGAGCAGGGTTTCTGGCGTGGTAAACGATTTGGATGCAACGATAAACAGCGTGGTGGCCGGATTGAGGTCGGCCAAGGTTTGGGCGAGGTGCTGCCCGTCGAGATTGGACACAAAGCGCACCGTCAGCCCGCTATCGGCAAAGGGCACAAGGGCTTGGCACGCCAGCAACGCCCCCAAGTCCGACCCGCCAATGCCAATATTGACCACGGTTTTGATCGCCTGCCCGTCAAAGCCTTTCCACACCCCAGACCGCACCCGCTGGGCAAAATCGGCCATCCGTGCCCGCACCGCCAGCACGGCAGGCATCACCGATTGCCCCGCCACACAATAATCATCGCTGGCCGTGCCGCGCAGTGCCATATGCAGCACCGCCCGCCCTTCACTCAGGTTGATAGGCGCACCACGCCGCAGCTGGTCGCGCCAATGGCTCAACTGTGCTGTTTCGGCCAGCTCAAACAGCAGCGCCAAGGTGCGCTCAGTCACACGGTGCTTGGCGTAATCCAGCAACAAGGGGCCAAGCCGCAGGGAGAACTTGTCAAAACGCGCAGGGTCGGCTTCGAACAGCTCGCGCATATGCAGGTGACGGGTCGCGCGTTGGTGCTGGTGGAGTTTGGCCCAAATGGCACTGTGGTTGAGGTCGTAAAGCTTAGGCGACGGCATAGGGGAGGAGGGCGCAAGTAGAAAGAGGGGCGTATTTTACCTGTAAGTGTGCGAAAAGCCCCGACCTTCAGGGTGGGGCAGGAGAGCACGGCACGGCGTGCCGCATCATCTGTGTGGAATGTCGTTGCCTATATCCCCAAGCCAAACATAGAGTGTGCCGCATGGAACGTCTTCAAGCCTTCTAATTTGAGCGACAGCCCAAATAGTGAGTCAGCACAGTGCCTGGATCGCTTCGGAGGGTTGTGCCGGTTCGTGTTTAACAAAGCATTGGCGTTGCAGTCAAAAGCAGGATTGCTGCGCCGTCCGTGCTATCCATCCCCGCCCTGAAGGGCGAGGCTTTCCGCACACTTGGCAGATCGTAAACAGCTTCTAAGAGCGAGTTCAAAGAACCCAGTGAGCCTTGAGCCCCCACCCTGCCCACCACACAAGCTTTTGCCATAAATAGACGAGCACAGCGGTATAATCTCTTCCTTTTTCGCTACGGAACGCCTGCCATGCCAGCCTTGCAAAACGATGTCTTTCTCCGCACCCTGCTGCGCGAACCCGTCCCCTACACCCCGATTTGGATGATGCGCCAAGCGGGACGCTATTTGCCGGAATACCGCGCCACGCGCCAGCAGGCCGGTAACTTTATGGGGCTGTGCACCAACCCCCAGTTGGCCACCGAAGTCACCCTTCAGCCGCTGGAACGCTTTCCGCTGGATGCCGCGATTTTATTCTCTGACATCCTGACCATCCCCGATGCGATGGGGTTAGGGCTGTATTTTGCCGAGGGCGAAGGCCCCAAGTTTGAACGCCCGCTGCACGACGAAGCCGCCATCCTCGCCCTGACCGCGCCCGACCCCACCGACAAGCTGCGCTATGTCTTGGATGCCGTGTCCAGCATTCGCCGCGCCCTGAATGGCCGTGTACCGCTGATCGGCTTTTCCGGCAGCCCGTGGACTTTGGCGTGCTATATGGTCGAAGGCGGCTCCTCGCCCGACTTCCGCCGCGTCAAAACCCTGATGTACGACCGCCCAGACCTGATGCACCACATCCTAGAAGTCACCACCGTGGCGGTTATCGACTACCTCAACGCCCAAATCGAAGCAGGGGCGCAAGCGGTGATGATTTTTGATACTTGGGGCGGGTCTTTGTCTTCGGCGGCCTACGAAACCTTCTCGCTGGCTTATATGCAGCGCATCATCGCGGCACTGACCAAAGAACGAGACGGGCGACGCGTACCGTCAGTGGTCTTCACCAAAAATGGCGGGCAGTGGCTCGAAAAAATCGCGGCTATTGGCTGTGATGCGGTCGGTCTGGATTGGACCACCGACATCGGCGAAGCCCGTCGCCGCGTTGGCGATAAGGTCGCCCTGCAAGGCAATTTTGACCCCACCGCGCTGTTTGCCAACCCTGCCGCCATCGAAGCCGAAGCCGCCCGCATCTTGGCTTCCTACGGCACCGGCAGCGGCCATGTATTTAACCTCGGGCACGGCATTTCGCAGTTTGCCAACCCTGACCACGCCGCCGCTTTGGTCGAAGCCGTCCACCGTCTGTCACGCCCTTACCACGCGGGATAATTGCTGCCATGCCTCGTTTTTGCGCCAACCTCTCACTGCTGTTTACCGAAGTGCCCCTGCTGCAACGCTTTGCCCTTGCGCGGCAGGCTGGTTTTACGGCGGTGGAAATCCAGTTTCCTTACGACGAAACTGCCGAAGCCGTGCACGCTGCCGCACAGGCTGCAGGTACGGTTATCACGCTGATTAACGTCCCTGCCGGTGATTTGATGCAGGGCGGTTTGGGCTTGGCGGGCGTGCCGGGGCAAGAGGCGGCCTTTAGCGCGGCAGTCGATACCGCGCTGCACTACGCTGAAGTGCTGGGGGTATGCAGCGTCAACGTGTTGGCGGGACGGCTGGCAGCGGGGGGCTGTCGCACGGCGGCCTTGGCGACCTTGGCCGCCAATCTCACCGCCTGCGTGCCGCGCTTTGCGGCGCTAGGGGTGCGGGTGGGGGTGGAAGCCATCAATGCGTTTGATATGCCCCACTTCTTGCTGACCTGTTGGGCGGATATGGAAGCCGTGGTCACGACGGTCAACCATCCCAACCTGTTCGCCCAGCTCGACCTTTACCATCTGGCGCGTGCGGGGGATGACCTCGTGGGGATTTTGACTGCACCCACCGTACCCATTAGCCATGTGCAGTTTGCCGACGTACCCAGACGCGGCGAGCCTTATAGCGGCACGCTGGATTGGGCACAGCTGTTTGGCTTGCTCGACCAGTATCACCCCGCGCTGTGGTGCGGCGCAGAGTACCGCCCCAGCACAGGATGTGCCGCAGACAGCTTGGCGTGGCTACCACGCCCTTGAAATCTCCCCAATCCCCTAAAAACCAGTTAGCTTAATAGCCAGCAGCGTCAACATTCATCCATAAAATGCTAGACTAGCCGCTCTCAGCACCTAACTTGGTTTGAGGACAGCACGGGGCTCTGGCCACGGGCTGCCCGCAGGGCAAGTGGGTCATTACGACCGCACCCCCAGCCTATTTGTCATTTTGCCAAGCTGCTGTTTTACGCCACTTGCGACGGCACTCGGGATTAAAAGGGGGTAGGCATCGCGGGCTCGTCTCGTCGCTGCCGTGCTAGCAAGGAAAGCTTCGCCTTCATTTGATATGACCACGGATACACGCCCCCCCCTTCCCGACACCACACAGCAACTGATGCTGGCTGCGCAATACGTGCTGCAGACGCTCTACACCCCCCCTTCCGGCAGCGAAACTTCATTGTCCGAGGCGGTCAATCGCATTGCTGCGGCGGTGCAGGCGGATTACGCCGTATTTCATATCAACCCTTTTTGTCCGGCGCAGCGCGGGGAGCAGCATCACTGCCAAACCGACTGTACATTCAGCGAATCCCCACCCCAGCTATGTACCCTCGTGCCTGCCGTTGCGGATTGGCTGCAAAATCGCCCCGCTACTGAGTCTGTGCATACCTTGATGGTGGCTGATTTGCCCTATGGCGGGCAGACTTATCGCTCGGCTGCGTTGACCTTAGTCCGCCTCCCCGCGCCCCACGGAGCCGCCTTGCTGTTTGTGGGGCATCGCCACACTCCCTATACATGGTCACCTACCGAACAAGCCATCCTCAGCATGTTAGGCGGGCTATTTGGTTTGCTGCATCAGTGCAGCCACGCCACGTACCGTGCCGCCGAAACCGAAGACGACTACCGTAAGGCGATGGATGCCAGCGCCGAAGCCATCTTGGTTCACACCCACGACCGCATTTTGTTTGGCAACCTTGCGGCTACCAAGCTCCTAGGTGTAACCGACTTCGATGCTCCGCCCTCCCGCTCGTTTCTGACCTTTTTTGCCCAAGACGACCAAAGCAAGGTGCTGGCGCGTACCGCATTGGTTCAAGCTGGTGTGCCCGATGTCGCTGCGCCACTCAACCTTGCCCTGTGCGATACCCAAGGGCAAATGCACACGGTTGAACTGCGTACCCAGCCTTTTACCTATCGCGATGAAGCCGTGGCATGGACCACGCTGCGCGATGTCTCACGGCTGCATGTGCTGACCCAACAACTGCACCTTAGTGAAGCCTACTTGGACCAAATTCTCAATCGGCTACCGCTGATTTTGTGGGCGGTGGATAGCACCAATCGCTTTACCCTCAGTGTGGGCGCGGGGCGGCACGCGTTGCCGCCGCCGTTGTCGATAACCGAAGGCGTACAGGTCGAAGACGGGCTACCTAATATGCCCGAGTTGCTTGAACAAATCGACCTTGCACGGGGTGGACAGCGGTTTAGTGCCTTGCACCGCATAGGCGCTTTGTGGCTAGAAACCTACTACGCTCCTATCACCGACGAACAAGGCGGGGCAGGTGTGATTGCCCTTTCGCTGAATGTGACGGACCGCGAACATGCCAACGAGCAGCTCCAACTGGCCGCGCAGGTGTTTCAGTATTCTGGCGAAGGGATTGTGATTACCGACACTAATGGGCACATTCTCGCCATCAACCAAGCCTTTGAACGTATCACCGGCTATGGTCCAGAAGAAGTCATTGGGCAAACCCCTAGCCTGATGGCCTCTGGCTACCAAGCCACTGATTTTTATAAAAATATGTGGGTTTTACTGCAAGAAAACGGATGTTGGGTAGGCGAGATTTGGAACCGACGCAAGTCGGGCGAAGTGTATCCAGAATGGCTGTCGATTACCGCAATTCAGAATGGGGAAGGGCAGGTGTATCGTTATATCGGTATCTTTACCGACATCACCACCCGCAAAGAAAAAGACCGTGCCATTTATCAGCTGTCCAATTACGACTCCCTGACCCACCTGCCTAACCGCAACCTGTTTAACGACCGTGCCACCGCGCTATTGGCGCAAGAAGTGGCGCGGGGCGGGGTGGCCACCATGCTGTATATCGACTTGGATGGCTTTAAGCTGGCCAATGATGCCGCCGGTGCGCAGGCAGGCGATGCGATGTTGGTATCAATTGCTCAGCGGCTGCAAGCCTGTCTGTGCGATTCCGCCCCGTTGGCGCGGCTAGAGAGCGACCACTTTTTAATTCTCCACACCGGCAGCGACTGGCATAGCGTGGTGGACAGGGTGCTGTTGGCACTGCGTGAGCCGCATCACCTGCCAGACCGCACCATCCATCTCACCGCCAGCATCGGGGTGAGCCGTTTCCCTGCCGATGCCGACACTGTAGGCGTGCTGACCCAACATGCTGAATCGGCCATGCAAGCTGCCAAAACCCAAGGCGGCGACTGCTTTGCTTTGTTTGAGCAGGATATTTCTACCCGTGCGGCAGAGCGGTTCACCATCTACAACGAGCTGAAACACGCCACCGCTAAAAAGCAGTTCTGCCTCTTTTTGCAGCCGCAGTTCCATGTTGAAAAAGACGGCTCGCAGACCCTGCTGGGTGCGGAGTCGCTGATTCGTTGGCAGCACCCACAGTGGGGCTTGGTCAGCCCTGTGCGGTTTATCCCGATTGCGGAAGAAAGTCATCTGATTCACGAAATCAGCGAATGGGTGCTAGAAGAAGCCTGCCGGATTCGGGCAACGTGGCCTACGCCGCGTTATGGTGACCCCTTTTTGGCTCTCGCCATCAATTTGTCGCCTAGCCACTTCCAAGACCCTGCCTTGCCCGAAAAGGTTTCGGCGGCCTTGGCACGGCACGGCCTGCCGCCTTGCGCCCTTGAGCTTGAAGTCACCGAGCGCACAGTGATGGGCGACATTGATGCCATCATCGGCATTTTGTTTGAGCTGAAGGCGATTGGCGTACGGCTGGCGATTGATGATTTTGGCACGGGGTATTCGTCGCTGTCCTATCTGCGCCACTTCCCGATTAACCGCCTAAAAATCGATCGGTCTTTTATTTCTGACCTCATGAATGACAGCAGTGCAGCGGCGATTGTCGATACTATTTTGACTTTGGCGGGCAATTTGGGCGTAGAGGCGATTGCCGAAGGGGTAGAAACTGAAGCCCAGCGCGATGCCTTGACTGCCGTGGGCTGCCGTAATATGCAGGGCTATTTACTCGGTCGCCCTTGCCCAGAAGCCGAATTTGAGGCGCATTATTTGGCGGGGCTGCGAGATGAAGATTTGGGGCTAGATTTAGTTTAGGAGGCGAAGCGGTTAACGGCCTACGCGGCACAGGCTGCTTCGTCCGTCCCCTCCGCGCAAGCGTGCTACCGACGGGTGCTTAGAAACTGTTTACGATCATTTGTTTGTCTTATAATTTAGCTTATGAGAAAAACATACCCCTGTGACCTCAGCAGAGAGGCCTTCGAAGAGATTCGCCCATTGCTGGACAGCGTGCGGAAGCAGACTAAGCATCGACCCGTTGATTTGTATGATGTGTTCTCTGGTGTGCTTTACGGCTGCCAGTGGCGGATGTTGCCGAGTGAGTACCCTAAGAAGCTGTTTACGATCTCGCGAACGACGGGTCAGCCAAGGCGAAATGAACC
>OBMA010000484.1_pt1 | contig 23740 bp, 22 predicted proteins | sample 1539141 | NCBI WGS metagenome assembly OBMA01 (sample SAMEA3991484, study PRJEB22521) | metagenome | biome: anthropogenic terrestrial biome; feature: sewage plant; material: raw primary sludge | place: Sweden | collected 2012-09-26
CTTTGTGAACTTTGCGGTTAAACTACACAACGTTTTTATTTACAAAACTTCAATGCCTTATATGTTTTAAAATTCTCAGCAAATTAATACAACGCTCTCGCCACTCGATAGGTATTAGCGTGCGCCTCGATTATAGTTTTTATCGCTGGGGAATAACCGCCACCCATACTCACTTGTACAGGAATCCCTAATGATTTACAAAGACCTAAAACATAGCTATCTCGAGTTTTGCAGCCTTCTAAAGTACACCCTAATTTTCCCAATTTATCCGTACCCAAAATATCCACACCCGCTAAGTAAAAAACAAAATCGGGACGATGGATGTTCAATAATTCTGGAAGTGTTTCTTGTAAAATTGACAAATAAGTAGTGTCATCCGTCTTGTCTGGCAAAGCGATATCGTAATCTGAGGTTTCTTTTCGAAAAGGATAATTACTTTGACCATGCATTGAAAAAGTAATGACATCAGCATTATTTTGAAAGATTTCTGCTGTGCCATTGCCTTGATGTACATCGAGATCTACAATGAGGATTTTATGGCACTTTTTCTGATTAATGAGATATTGAGCTGCAATCGCTTGATCGTTAAGCAAACAAAAAGCCTCTCCTCTGTCCGAGAACGCGTGATGGGTTCCACCAGCAATATTAAAAGCGATACCGTGTTCCAACGCGTGATTACACCCCACAACAGTACCTTGTGCAATACGCAACTCTCGCTCGACCAATGCTGCTGAAAGTGGAAATCCGATACTTCGAACGGCTTTAGCGTCGAGGGTCAATTCGGTAAGAGCCTTAACGTAACTTACAGTATGTACAGCGTGCACCAAGGATAAATCAATACTATCAGGAGAATAGAAATCTGTGCACTCAGCGGTTCCTTCGTGAAGTAACTGCTTGGGAAGCAGTTCGTATTTAAGCATCGGAAAGCGATGCCCTTCTGGTAGTGGATGGTTATAAATGGGATGGTTGGCAATAAAAAACATAAAACACACAGTTGAGTGTGCAATGTAGTAGCAATTTTAGAATTACGCTACTTTTTTAATCAAATCAAACATAGGACAACGGCCGCAACGTTTGTTTTCGCCTTTCTCGTATTTTCCGCAACACTTTGATTTGCAGTTTTCGGCAACTTTGATTTTGGCCAAAAGCGCTTTCTTCTTTTGGTCTTTCTTTTCTTTTTTGCCTTTTTTCTTGTCCTTTTCTTTGTCTTTCTTACTCATAATTTTGAGTCTTAATTTCGAAGGCAAATATATGTTGTTTTTATCTATTCTAAATAAACTTTAACATAAAAAAGCATAAAAAAACCCGAATCACATATTCGGGTTAAAAATTGTAAAGAAGTATTACTTGGCTGCAGCAGCTGCGGCAGCACTGGCAACAGCAGCTTGCTGAATATCGCGGTCAAACAAATACAATCCTCCTTTATCATCACCAATCAAATTGATTTTATCCAAAATAGATTTAGCTGTAGCTTCTTCTTCAATTTGTTCAGCTACATACCATTGCAAGAAATTGTGTGTGGCATAATCTTTTTCAGCAAAAGTTATATGCACCAATTCATTGATAGAATTTGAGACAAAAATCTCGTGTTTGTACAATTCCTCAAACATCCCTTGAAAAGCATCATAGGTTGTTTTTGGCGCTTTTAAATCGGTGATTTGTGCGTGACCACCACGTTCATTTACGTATTTAATCAGTTTCAACATATGAGTACGCTCTTCATCGGATTGCGCATACATAAACTGTGCAATACCTTCGAGACCATTCACTTCGGCCCAACAAGCCATTGATAAATAAATCTGTGAAGACTCTGCTTCTATTCGAATTTGATTATTTAGTGCGACTTCAATATTTTTAGACAACATAGTTTTCTTTTTTAAGTTAATGACAATTTTAAAAAACGGATTTAGGGAAACACTAAGATAACAATTAGAACACAATTATAAAGGCAAAATATTAAAAACCATCATAAAATTTCTGCATCACAAATTGCTTCAACTTGGTATCGTAATATCCATTAATATAATAATTCTTATGCCTGAAAGTACTTTGCAAAACGGCTTGTGGGTTTTCAAAAGAAAACTGACCTATAAAATCGGCTGCCAAAGGCTCAGGTTTTGAGTTGATATGATTCCCTTTTTTGTCCAAAACACTTTCAAAATAAACATTCAGTGGAATAAAATAAGAATTGGTTACAAAGTCACCCCCATTTGATGCAAACCCTGTAGACAATTGTTCTATTTCTTGATTACCCCCTATAGTTAGAAACAAGTTTTTGGGTGTTTTATAGACCGTAACACCCAAATCAGTACCCGATAATTGCTTCAAAAACTTGGCTGTGGTTTTCATTGCTTTTGGTCGCTGATTCATAACTTGAGCGAACAAAGGTGAGTTTTTGAAAGTGATGGTGTCATTTTTTGTAACACTAAATTCTTTGATTACCGCATCAGTTTGAAAGTCTTTGTAGCCAAAATGCAATTCCTCATCATTCGCAGTTACTTGATATATTTTATTTTCGTGATAATAAGAATTCGACAACCCATTAAGGCGTTTCAAAGGAAATTGGGGAATGCTACGCTCAACGAGTTTTAAGGTCTTAAAATCCAATTGAAACAACTGTGTTTCATTAAAATTATGGTCGAAAGTGAAGAGAATATCGTTCTCTCGTACATAAAATTTGGATTTACTAGTAGCTTTAAACAAGGGATTATAAGCACGTGTTTCTATTTTTTCTAATGGCAAAACAGACAAAATCATTGATAAACTGATGGCTTCTTTTTTACTATTGACAAACTCAAAACCACTAAAATCAAGAAGATATTGTGTTTTTTCACCTCCTTTAAAAACATAAAGTACTAAAGCTTCGGCAGTATTTTTTTTGGTGAGAACATAAAAATTATTGTTCTCATTAAAGGCGTTGAGCACGGTTTCTCGTTGTAAAGGCAACTGAAGATAATTAGCCGTCGTCGTCTTTGCAACCAAATCATAATGTACTGCAACTATGTTTCTAAAATTAGAATCAGTCCAATATAGCGTAGGATTTTCGTCTGGCCCAAAAGAGTAACCTGCCATCAATTTGTAACCAACATCGGGTCTTTTGGTCACCATACTATCTTTAAAAAACAAGAAAGGACTGTACTTTAGAATCGTTGTTTTTTCTTTATCGGTAGCAAAAACAAAGACATTATCATTTTGTCTATCAGAGGTATTGATGATTTGATGGTACTCTTTTGCTTTTTTTAATTCTAAAGGATGAGAAGCTAATCTAATTTGACCAAAAGTCAAAAAAGTACTTCCTAGAAATAAAAGAACCCATACTTGCTTCATAATGATTTATATTAAAAATAGTACAATTTTTGCAGCAAAGAGTATACCAGAAATTGAAGACTTACTCATTCATAATTTGCTGAAAATAATCAACAAATTGTCCCAAATGCAATCCATCCATCAAACCGTGATGAACGTGCACCGACATATTCATTCGTTTGCTTCCATCGTTTTGCACCACCATTTTTCCAAAAGAAATTTTTGGGCAACTATCAGGAAAAGTAAAGCTTCGAGCGTGCGATAAAGACGTAAAATCCAACCAAGGCAATGCCGAAAAATGAATTAAGTTATCCGAATCAAAAGAACGAGTAAACAAGCCCGTTGTGTTTTGAATGCGTTCGATTTCTTCTAGCGCATTTTTTTCAAAAACAGTAAAATCGGGATGAAATTCAGTCAACGAAAAACCAAAAGTCCCGTCAGAACGACCAATTGTAGGAGAACCATCAATCCTATCATAAACCACTATAGTGTCGTTTTCTATGCGGTATCTAAAATTTTCTATAGCATTGACCGCTTGTAAGGTTTTGTGCAAATAGTAAATAAAGAAAGAAGATGAAATGGATTTGGCTTTTTCGTATGCCTTGGTGCAGTCAATAGCCACAGTAGCACCAAAAAAAGGCTCGCTCATTTGTCTAAAAAAATGAAAATGCTCTTTTCTGTTCCAATTTTCAAGGTCAAACGGCTGCTTCATTAGGTTAAAAGTGGAATTATATCGGTTAATTGTTGCAAAGTAGTAAAGTTGGGATGCTCTACTTTGTGGTCTATTTTCTCGTGTGCCCAAGTCGTGTGAAACGGAATGTGTGCAGCATAACCACCTATTGAAAGCACCGGTAAAACATCTGATTTTAGAGAATTACCAATCATATAAAACTCATCGGGTTGTATCTCCAAACGTTTAATCAAATCCAAATAATCAATTTCTTGTTTGTCTGACATCACTTCAATATGATGAAAATAAGGCCCCAAACCTGAATTGTGTAATTTTCGTCTTTGGTCTAATAAATCTCCTTTGGTCGCTACAACCAATTTATATTTTCCACTCAAAGCTTCCAAGGTTTCGGTTACGCCGTCCAATAAATCAACTGGTTTTTCTAGTAAATCTTTTCCGTATTGAACAATTTTTTCAATCGCTTCAATTGAAATCGTATTGTTAGAAATTTTCATAGCAGCCTCAATCATCGATAAAATATAGCCTTTGATGCCGTAGCCGTATAATTTTAAATTGGCAATTTCTATTTGAAACAATTCAGAAGAAATTCCTTGATGCGAAAGGTAATCTTCCATCAAACCGCAGAATTTTTTTTCGGTTTCATCAAAATACATTTCGTTGCCCCAAAGCGTATCATCGGCATCGAAAGCAATTACTTTTAGCTTTTTCATTTTCTTCAATTAAAATTTAAAGTTTAAAAGTACAACATTTCATTGGGGTTGCTCCGCTTTTGAAAGCAAAAAAAAGCATAAAAAAACCGCTCCAATTAGAAGCGGTTCCGGTTGTGTTGTGGGTTATAGTGTTTTAAACTAAATTGGCTGCGATTAAGTATTCTGCAATTTGAATCGTGTTCGTTGCAGCTCCTTTTCTCAAGTTATCAGCCACAATCCACATATTCAAAGTATTGTCTTGGCTTTCGTCACGACGAATTCTACCTACAAAAACTTCATTTTTCCCTTCAGCATAACGAGGCATTGGATATGTAAACGTGTCCAAATTATCTTGAACTACTACTCCATCTGTATGGTGTAAAATGTTACGCACCTCAGCCACATCAAAATCATTAGTGAACTCAACATTCACCGCTTCGCTATGTCCACCAACTACTGGTACACGAACAGCTGTTGCCGTTACTTTGATTGAATCATCGCTTAAGATTTTTTTGGTTTCGTTTACCAATTTCATTTCTTCTTTGGTATAACCATTGTCTTCGAAACTATCACATTGAGGAATACAATTGCGATTGATTTTGTATTTGTACACCATTTCGCCTTCAATTCCAGCTACTTCATTTTCAAATTGTTGTACTGCTTTTACACCCGTACCAGTGATAGACTGATAAGTAGAAACAATTACACGTTTGATGTTGTATTTTTGATGCAAAGGTGCCAAAGCCAATACCATTTGGATAGTTGAACAGTTTGGATTAGCAATGATTTTGTCTTCTTTAGTCAATTGACTAGCATTGATTTCTGGAACCACTAATTTTTTGGTTGGGTCCATTCTCCAAGCCGAAGAATTATCAATTACAGTAGTACCAGCGGCTGCAAATTTTGGAGCCCATTCCAAAGAAGTTCCTCCTCCAGCAGAAAACAAAGCAATATCTGCTTTTAAATCTACCGCCGTTTGCAATCCTACTACTTTATATTTTTTTCCGTTGAATTCTATTTCTTTTCCTACTGATTTTTCTGAAGCAACAGGAATTAACTCTGTAACTGGAAAATTACGTTCTGCTAATACTTTCAACATTATTTCGCCTACCATTCCGGTAGCACCTACAACTGCTATTCTCATTGTATATAAATTTATAGTGTCTTATTATTGAGCCACAAAAGTACGTAATCTGATAAAGAAAACAACACGATTCACAATTTTTAACAAATTGTTACATTTTAAACAATTTGATTGTTTTTTACTTTTGAGCCACAAAAAAAACCGCCTCTTTTTGGGAAAAGAGACGGTTAAGTTAGACACTAGTGTAGCGGTATTATTTCTTTAATAAATCTCTAATTTGAGTCAATAATTCTTCTTGAGTTGGTCCAGCTGGAGCTGCAGGGGCAGGCGCTTCTTCTTTTTTCTTCATACTGTTAATGGCTTTTACCATCAAAAAAATCACAAAAGCAATCACCAAGAAACTGATTACCGCAGCTAAAAATTTACCGTACAAAATACCTCCATCGGTTTTAAGACCGGCTAAATCTTCTACTTGAGCTGCTTTTAACGCAGGATTTAACAAAGCTGGCGTGATGACATCTGCCACCAAAGAATTAACAATAGCACCAAAAGCACCCCCAATGATAACTCCTACTGCTAAATCCATTACGTTGCCTTTCGCAATAAAAACTTTAAATTCTGAAATCATTCCCATAATAGTTCTAAGTTTAGTTTATACAAACAAATGTAAATAAAATAATTTTTACTTTACTCTCTGTAAAACACTCTTTTAACGCGTTGGGAAATACTAGTTAAGATTTCGTAGGGAATCGTATGTAGTTTCTCGGCCATTTCGATTACAGTTGGGCTTTCGCCAAAAATGATTACCGCATCGCCTTCTTGACAATCAATTGCGGTAACATCTACCATTAACATATCCATACAAACGCTTCCGATAATGGTTGCTTTTTGATGATTAATCGACACATAACCCACTCCATTTCCCCAAAGTCGTGCGATTCCATCGGCATAGCCAATGGGAATTGTAGCAACTTTGGTAGGCTTTTCAGCCATAAAACGACGACCGTAGCCAACAGAATCTCCAGCTGGAATCGTTCGGATTTGGGATATAACAGATTTAAGCGTACTCACATTTTCTAATTCTTTTTGTTCTTCGGCATCATTAGAAACACCATACAAACCAATGCCTAAACGAACCATATCGTATTGCGCTTTCGCAAAATTACTAATCCCCGAAGTATTCAAAATATGACGAATGGGCTGAATATTCAACTCTGCCATCAATCGGCTAGATAAATTTTCGAACAATTCGATTTGAGATTCAACAAAAGCTTGATGATTTAGGTCGTCACTGGTGGCCAAATGCGACAATATACTTTTTACGCAAACCAATGTATTTCCTTTGAGTATTGCAACTAATTCATCAATAGTATCTTTTTCAAAGCCCAATCGGTGCATACCTGTATCGAGCTTGATATGAATGGGAAAGTGTTTTAGTTGCTTTTGTTCAGCAATTTTCAAAAAGGAGCGCAAGCCTTTCAAACTATAAATTTCGGGTTCTAATTGATGTTGAATTATCGCAGAAAAACTCGTAGACTCAGGATTCAAGACCATAATTGGCAAATGAATTCCTGCTGTTTTCAAGGCAATTCCCTCATCGGCGAAAGCCACGCCTAAATAATCTACTTGGTGATGTTCCAGTAATTTGGCAATTTCAAAACCTCCATTTCCGTATCCAAATGCTTTGACCATCACCATCATTTTGGTAGACGGTTGCAACTTTGAACGGAAGAAATTAAGATTGTGACTTATAGCATTGAGGTTGATTTCTAAAACCGTTTCGTGTTTTTTCTCCTCGAGTGCCAAAACAATATCTTCAAAATGAAAACTTCTTGCTCCTTTAATCAAAATAGTCTCATTACCAAAAGTGGCGCTATCCAACTGCGCTAAAAAATCGGCTGTAGTAGGATACGTAATGCAATTGACAAACTTGTGTTTAAAAGCGGTTATGGTCGTACCGATGCCAATCACACGATTGATTTTGTTCGAAATAACAAGCTGCGAAACTTTGGAATACAACTCTTCGTTCGACAATCCGCTTTGAAAAATATCGGACAAAATCACTGTTTTTTTCTTGTACTGTTTTTGACTTTCTAAGAAATCCAATGCAATTTTTAAAGATTGAAAATCGGAACTGTAACTATCGTCAATAATTGTGGTGCTGTTGATACCGTCTTTGACCTTTAGACGCATTTCGACAGGATACAACAAATACATTCGATGTTCGATAGTTACCCTATCATAGCCCAAATGCAAGAGTACCATCAAACAATGAATCGCATTTTCGATAGAAGCATCATCTTGAAAAGGAATGATGATATCAAAAGCATACGATTCTAATTGAATATGCAGTTTGGTTTTATCTAAAATGCTTGATTTCTGAATAAAAACATCGGCAGTAGGGTCTTTGAAACTCCAAGAAAAGGTTTTCAATGTTGGTTTCAAAAATGCATCAATGGTTTTATTTTTATTATAAATCAACAAATCACAGTGTTTAAAAAGCTGTAATTTTTCTTTAATTTTTTCACCAATAGAAGAAAACCCTTCGTCGTGAGCCGAACCAATATTTGTCAAAATCCCAAGCGTGGGCTGAATGATTTTTTCTAAATATCCCATCTCATTTACCGTAGAAATTCCAGCTTCGAAAATTCCGAAATTGTGTTGCTTGGCAATCGCCAACACAGACAAGGGAACCCCTACTTGTGAATTGTAACTTTTGGGACTACGAATAATAGAATAATCGGGGCTTAGCAAGAAATTGAGCCATTCTTTTACAATAGTTTTCCCGTTGCTACCCGTAACTCCAATTACTGGAAAATGAAACAAACTACGATGATAACTCGCCAACTCTTGCAAGGCTGCTAAGGTGTTTTGCACCACCAAAAAATGAGCTTTTCCTACACAATCCTCAGGAATGTACTGCACTACAAAATGAGTAACACCTTGCTGGATTAAATCAATTATATACGAATGTGCATCGTTGTTGGGACCAATTAAAGCAAAAAACAAAGTATGCGGTCCGTTTTGCAGGGAACGGCTATCTATAGAAATAGCATCAATAAGTAAGGAAGCATCACCTTCGAACGAGGCATTTATTTGTTTTGCAATCGTAGCAATTGTAAGATTCATCAGGCATTGGGTTTGAAAGTAAAATTAGTAAAACATAACTAATCCGAACCGTGGTTTTAATTTTATTTAACGAAGTTCTCTCATATTTCTTGCTACGTTAAAAAAAAGAAGCAAAAAGCTATTTTAGATATATTTGTAAATGAAAACCCAAATGCTTTGAAAAAAATACTTCCTTTCTTTTCGTATCTATTCCATCCGGTCTTTATTCCGCTGATGGCGACGTTGTTTTATTTCTATTATAACGAAACACTATTTCAACTAAAAGAAAAAGGATTTGTTTTATTACAAATCACAATACTGACTGTTATAGTTCCAATCCTTATTTATTTTTTATTAAAAACACTAAATAAAATAGATTCGGTGATGGCTTATGACTTAGGACAACGAAAAATCCCTTTGGTGCTTCAGAGTTTTTTATTCATTCTATTGGTAAAAAGAAGCATTACCATTGACCGTTATTTTGAATTGCATTTCTTCTTTTTGGCAGCCTTGATGAGCACTTTAATTGCGCTCTTGTTGCTTTTTGCAAAAATAAAAGCGAGTATTCATATGCTTGCTTTTAGTTCGCTGACGGTATTTGTTACAGGATTGCATTTACATCATCCTGATCATTTTCCGCTAATTGTTCCTTTTTTAATTTTTATGAATGGCGTTATCGCTTCCTCGAGATTGGTGATGCAAGCGCATACGCCAAAGGAGTTGATTATTGGTTTTTTGTCGGGAAGTATTCCTCAATTGTTGCTCTTGGTCGTTTGGTTATAAAATGTAAAAAATCAACCCAAGATTAAGACTTCGTAGTTGTACTTTTTCAGAACCAACTTGCCCTGATTTAAATAAGGAATTTACGCCATAATGCACATAAACATTGAAGGTATTGTAACCCGATGCCAAGTAAACTCCATAGCCCAATTTATTCAAATCGGTATTGTTTCGGATAATTATATTGGCTAGTGTGGCATCATAAACATTACGGTCATACACCAAATAACTCAATTTAAAACCCGCGTAAATGCGCCAAAACTTGGTGCTTTCAAAGGTAGAAGCACGCCATCTTAGCTCAATAGGTAAATCGGCAGTAAGCGTGGTGAATCGGTTTGTGCTATAAGTTCCGTCTCCCAAAATGGCATAATTGGACGATTGATTGGTGCCAGACACCCCAAAGTTGTGATTGTAATTATTGTAGGTCAATCCAAGTCCTGCAGCAATAGCATAAGTCCTGTTTTTGTTTACCGGCATATCGCGTAAAAAACCGCCCGTAAAACCTGTAGATATCTTATCTTTTGAATAATCTTTTGGACCATTGACCATAGTATTGTACGTAATTCCAATGTAGAACTGGTCCTCTCGATACAAAGAATCTATTTTGACCCTAGGTCTTTCTTCATTACTAGTAAAATCTTGAGCAAAAGCTACACTCCCAGAAAAAAAAATAATAAGAAAGATAAAAACGCGCATACTACCAGAAATTAAAATGAATGACCAAGACCTGTTCATTGGTTTTGCCAAAATACAAATATACTACTTTGAACTCAAAATGATTGCGGAGTACAACAACCAACTTCTATTGGTTTTGAAAATCATACGCAGCGCCTTGAATTATATTTCGATTAGCAATCTCCTTATCCATATAATTCTGAATCAATGTTTTCTTTAGTCCCCAATTGGGAGCGATAAGCAAATCCCAATCTGAAATACCAAACAAGCGCTGAATGATGATATCGGGTCGCAACAATGGAATCAATTGACACAGTAAATTAGTATATTCCTCTAGAGTAAAGAGAGGAAAGGGATTTCGTTTGTAATGTACCCCAAGAATAGAACCTTCTACGATATGCAGATGATGGAACTTGACAAATTTTATTTGAGGAAACCGATTAATTTCGTGAATGTATTGCAACATCATTTCGTTTGTTTCTCCGGGAAAACCAAACACAGTATGTATACACAAATCAATAGGACGATTAGCAAAGAGCGCTACCGCATCAACAAATTCTTGATGAGAACATCCTCTGTTGATTTGCTGCAAAGTGGCATCGTATATAGACTCCATTCCCATTTCGACATCTACGTCCCATCGGTCACAATACGATTCAAGCAGCGCAACTTTTTCAGCATCGAGACAATCTGGGCGAGTACCTACGGACAAACCGACTATCACATCTGGCGCGACAGCTAAGGCCTCGTCATAGCATTTTCTCAAATACTCCACCGTCCCATAGGTATTGGTATTGGGCTGAAAGTAAATAATAAATCGTTCGGCTTTATAGGCTTTTTTGGCTCGTTCTATGCCTTGTAGCACTTGCTCTGTAATGCTGGGTAATTTACGGGAAAGTTCTGGGGTAAATGAATCGGTATTGCAATACGTACAACCTCCAAACCCTTTGCTTCCATCTCGGTTTGGACAACTAAAACCAGCGTCTACAATTACTTTGTATACCTTTTGTCCGTTGTATTTTTCACGTAAAAAAGTACCGTAATTGTTATAGCCTTTTCGCTCTGCTGTTCCACTTGTTCCCATATTGCAAAAATACTCATTTTTAGGGAGTGTCTACATGTAGCGATGGTGTTAAATTAAAAAAGCTCCTATAAAAGGAGCTTCAATTTTTTTTTTGCAGAGAGGAAGGGATTCGAACCCTCGATACAGTTACCCATATACTAGCTTTCCAGGCTAGCTCCTTCAACCACTCGGACACCTCTCTAATTGGGATTGCAAATAACATAAAAAAAAATGAGTTAGAAAAGGAAAAAGTAATTATTATCCCATTTCTCCTCGTATTGCATTTTCGAAGGTATTTTTAAAATCAGTAGCTGGAATATTTAATCCCAAAAGATGCATTAACTTAGTAATGGCTGCCTCTGTGGTACAGTCTTTTCCTGAAATAACACCAATCTTTTTCAGCTCTGAACTCGTTTCGTATTTCCCCATATTGACACTTCCGCCAGAACATTGCGTAACGTTTACAATATGAATGCCCGAAATAATAGCTTTTTGTAGTAACTCAATAAACCATTCCTCTGTGGGCGCATTTCCAGAACCATAAGTCTCCAGAACAATACCTTTTAAATCAGGAATATGCACTAGTGTTTTCAATACTTTTTGATTGATACCCGGAAACATTTTTATAATCACCACATTGTTATCAAACACCTTATGAACTCGCAAAGGTTGGTTTTCATCCAAAGGTAATAGTAAATCTTTGTTGACTTTTAAATGCACACCTGATTCAATTAAGAAAGGATAATTAGGTGAAGTGAATGCATTAAAATGCTCAGCACTAATCTTCGTTGTGCGATTACCACGGTACAATTTGTATTCAAAATACAAACCGACTTCTGTAATCACGGGTTTACCGTTTTCTTGCAAGGATGCAATTTGTATGGCAGTAATCAGGTTTTCTTTAGCATCGGTTCTCAAATCTCCAATAGGCAATTGAGAGCCTGTAAAAATCACTGGTTTTCCTAAATTCTCTAACATAAAACTCAAGGCAGAGGCAGAATACGACATCGTATCTGAACCGTGTAATACCACAAAACCATCAAACGCTGTGTAATTTTGCTCAATCACTTCGGCAATTGCCACCCAACTTTTTGGACTAATGTTCGAGGAATCGATAGGGTTTTCAAAAGAAATAGTTTCAATAGCACAATCCAATAATTTCAATTCTGGAACGCGTTGCAAAAGCTTACTAAAATTGAAGGCCTTGAGCGCTCCCGTCTCAAAATCCTTTTGCATACCAATCGTTCCACCGGTATAAATCAAAAGTATTTTGGTATTAGAGTGCATCCGTATATTTTAATTTATTAACTACTGGATTTGAATACATTGATAAAAAGCCCTCTAAAAGAACTGGATTATCGTGGTCGATTCGCATTTCTAAACGACGCTCGAATAACGATTTCTCATTCTCCGTGTACAAATGTGAATATTGATTCGTTTTATGTAAAATATCGTAGGCTATAAAATTGGTTGGCCATAACTTATAGTTCGTCAAAATCGCATCATCAATGGCTTGTGCTAAGGCTAAAACTTGCTTGTTGGCATTTTCCTCATTGGCAACAATAGTATCAATTTCGGAATCAATAACTTTTCCAATATGAATATGAATGCGTTTTTTTTGCCCTAAAACGCCGCTTAAAATGTTTTGAAAATCTTCGTTTTTCTCTTTAACATAGATTTCATTATTTGCTTCTGCCATCAATTGTGGCATTTTGAGCACATCGGTTGGGTCGTATTCATAGGAAATAGAAACAGGAACAATTTTAATTTTCTTAAAATACTCCATCACGTTTTTATCCTCCGAAGCCATCCCTAACATTTTCAAAACCCCAGGATTGGTGGCATCATTTCCGTCTTTGGTTCGTCCTTCGCGTTGTGCAATCCAAACCGAACGATTTTCGTGCAACAACAACTGCTTGATATATTCAGAAAGTAACTTAGAACTTTGCAGCATTTCTCTTGGCGAAAGCCCACGAAGTACCAAGAAATTTCTATTGAGTTTGGCTAATATTTTTAGGAAAGATTTCTTAACCAAATTATCTCCAATGGCCGAAGCCGTCATCACCAATCCGTGTTCGAACAAAGTAGCGTTGAGCAAGGTGGTGTCTAATAAAATATCTCGGTGATTGGAAATAAATAAATACGAAGTGTTTTTTTCTAAATGCTCAAATCCAGATGTGGTCAATCCTTCAGAGCTTTTCTCTAAAATTTTGCGTACCGATTGATAGATAAAATTGCACTGAAAATCACGAATTGAGTGGGTTCGCTTGAGTTGTTCTTTCCAAACCTCATCTGCTACATCAGGGAAAGAAAAATTCATTAATGCTTTCATCATCGGATGCTGAATCACATCGGATAGCGCATCGTTTACTTCGGTATCATAAAATGGCCGAATGGAGTCAAATTTTTGCATTTTGATTTTCATTTTTAATGGGAACAAAAGAACAAAAAAAAACGGAAACTTAAGGTACTTTTCGTCTTAAATCCCAAATACCCGTTTCGAATTTTCTGTTGTAATCTGAGCAATTTCGGATACACTTAAGTTGTAAATTGCAGCCAACTTTGCCGCTACATTCACCACATAACTGCTTTCGTTTCGCTTGCCGCGAAAGGGAATCGGAGCCAAATAAGGCGAGTCGGTTTCGAGGACGATGTGTTGCAAATCAATGCGATCTAGGAACTGGTCAATTTTTCCGTTCTTAAACGTTACTACACCCCCAATTCCTAACAACATATTATAAGAAATAGCCTGAAGTGCTTGCTCATAGGTTCCCGAAAAACAGTGGAATATTCCAAACAATTCTGGACTTTTCTCTTCTTCTAGAATTTCAAAAATTTCATCAAAAGCCTCACGACAGTGAATCACGATGGGCAATTTATACTGCTTTGCCCACTGAATCTGTTGCCTAAAAGCAATTTGTTGTTCCTTAAGATGTGTTTTGTCCCAATACAAATCGATGCCTATTTCGCCAATGGCGTAGAACTTACGCTTGGCTAGTTCGGAAGCTACGTGGGCTAACTCGGCTTCGTAATTGTCTTTCACATAAGTTGGATGCAAGCCCATCATCAAAAAAACATTCTCTGGAAAATCCTGTTCCAAATCATACATAGCTTGCGTACAAGTCGAGTCGATAGCTGGAATAAAAAAGCGAGAAACGCCAGCATTGATGGCACGTTGTATCATTTCGCCACGGTCTTGTTCAAATTCTTCGGAATATAAATGGGTATGTGTATCGGTAAAAATAGTAGTAGATTCCAATTGTGAAAATTTATAACGCCAAAATTACAACAATAATAAAAGAATAACAATTATTAGGATTTAGCAAGCTATTTTATAGTAAACAAAAAGATTCGCAAAATACCTTAAAAACTTTGCAAATCTCTTTGTAACTTCTTTGTTAGTATTTGTGAGATATTATTCTAAAGCACGCAAAAGCTCCTGAACTTCATCATAGTATTCAAAATCCTGAGAAATAGTCTGTAGGATCTGCTTACATCCTTTATAATCTTTATGTTTTAATTTTATTAAAGCCAGATTCCAAACTGATTTTTCTCTATAAAGAGAAGTTCCTGATTTCAATTCATTGAAAACTGTTTCTGCTTTTATATATTCATTGATTTGCAATAAAGAAACACCATAATAATATTGAATTTCAGCTGTTTTATGGTTTTTAAGAACTGCCTCAAAAAATGGAACTGCTTCTTTAAACTTCCCGTCATTAAAAGCTTTTTCAGCTTGTATCAAATTAACATTCGTATTACTCCTTTCTGTAAAATGGGCTTGCTCTGGATGATTATAATCATTAAAAGACGGATTTGGGTTGTAACCAAAAAAGAACAATCCAAATAAAACTACAACAGATGCCGCAGCAGCAAAATACCACGGACGCATCAACACCCTTTTTGGTCTTTCTTTATTAAAATACATATCTGAGATATCCAATAGATTTTTGCTGAACGTTTTTCTTTCCTCATCATATCTGAACTTATTATCCAATTGTGCTAAAACTTCTTTGAAAGCACTGAATTCCGCCGCAATTTCCTCATCTTCTAAAACTTGCTTTTCAAATTTTTTTCTTTCTTCAACCGTCATTTCCTCCTGAAGATATTGTTCAAATTGTATATAGCGTTCTTCGTTCATGACTAATTATTTTTTAGAGATTTAAAATTCTTTGCTTCCTGAATCCACTGGGTTAGCTGACCCACGCATAATGATTTCTTTTTACGCACATAACCGTAAGTTACGTTAAGTTTCTCAGCAACTTCTTCCATCGATTTTACAGCAAAACTCAGTTTTAGCAGTTCCTGGCATTTATCCCCTAATTTTTGGAACATCGTGTCAAAAAGATGTTGTTTCTCATCAAAATTTTCGGTGCATTCAACCAAATCGAGAGCAGATTCATTGATAGATGCAGAATCTTCATTAATTGTTACCTCTTTATTCGAAGTTTTTTTCAACTCATTAAGCCACTTTCTTTTACATAACAAAAAGAAATAAGCGTCAAATGGACAAGTCAACTGTAATGTATTGGCTTTTGCTTGATTAAAAAGCAAAATCATAATTTCCTGAACTACATCCTGCGCCTGATCCTTGTCGCCAGAATTCTTCGTAATGTAAAAAACCACTTTTGGAACGTAATTTTTATAAATGGCATGAATTATAGCCGAGTCATTCGCTGCAATTCCGTCGATATATTTTTGGTCAGGATGTATTTTACTTTTTGTCATATCGAAAATTATTAGCTAATGTAAAAAAAAGAATCTGAAAAAAAACAACAGTAAATAGGGTAACAATTAGACAAACAAATTGATATACAACAACAAAATGGTTATGTAAAAATTAAAATCACACCTCATGAAAAGTTATCAATTAACAAACGAAAAGGATTTTGCTAAGTTTCAACAAATATTATCGAATAAAATTCAAAACGGTTTTATCGTAATTGAAAAAAATGACAAACTTCCTTATGTAGTATTATCCAAAGAAAAGAAGCAGATTGATTCTTCTCTGCAACTTACTTTGGTTTTTGCTACACTTGGACTTTGGTCTATTGTATGGTTTTATTTAATCATTAGTCTTTCAAGAAAAAAACAAATTCTAGTTGCACTCGATGAAGACGGAAATGTTTTTGAAGAAAAATGCCTCTCCAATTAGTTTTTAAAAAAAAATAAATCAAAGGGTAACAATTTTCAAAGCCTGTTGATATAGTCATATAAAACTAAATAAATTTTAAACCAAGGGTAACAATATCAAACCTGAATTGATATAAGAATGTAAAAATTGAATTAACAACCAAATCTGAAAACCAACTGACAACGATCAGCTCAGATTTATAAAAACTAGAAATCATGAACACAAATTTTAGAAAAATCGGATTATTGTTTTTAGCCTTAACCACATTTGTAAGCTGTGATGATAGCGAAGTGGATAATAAAGTAACTCCTCCATCAGCTTTAGAATTCGGGGCGGTTAGAAACGAAGCCCTTATCGGAAAAACACAGCGTTTTACAGCCACAGCAGGAGCAGGCTCCATTACATTTACTTCAAAAAAAGGTGTTAAAATAACCATTAACGGAAACTGTCTAACCAAAGCAGGAAACACAGTAACTGGAACAATCGACATTGAATATGTGGAGCTATTTGACAAAGGAAGCATGCTGGTAACTAACAAACCAACTATGGGGTTGATGACTGACGGTAATAAAAATTTATTAATCTCAGGCGGTGAATTTTTCATCAAAGCTACACAAGGTGGTGTTGAACTACAAACTTCGTGTTCTATGAGCATGATTATCCCTAGCGCTTTAACTGATGGAATAGACAATACTATGACTTTATGGACTGGTATAATTGATCCCGCAGGTGAACTTGTTTGGAAAGAGGCCAAACCAGGTGCTGATGGCGCTAATGGCAAAGGAGGTGTTAGGGCAGAAGGAAACAATTATTATGTGACTTTTGGAAATTTTGGATGGACAAATGTTGACCGTTTCTATAGCGATCCAAGACCTAAAACTACACTTTTGGTAGATGCCCCAGAAGGTTACGACAATAACAACTGCGCCGTTTATCTATCTTATGACGGTGAAGGAACAAATGCTCTTGCAAAATTAGACACCTACACAGCAGCAGGTTTATTCAGCGAACATTACGGACAAATTCCGGTTGGTTTGGCTTGCCACATCATTTTTGCTACAGAAGAAAATGGCCAATGGCGTTATGCAATTAAAGGAGTAACAATTGCAGCCAATCAAACCTATACTTTCACTCTTGCCGAAACAACAGTCGGCTCAGAAGCCCAGCTGGTAGCTGCAATCAATGCCATTCAGTAACTTCCAAATACTTTTTTCTAAAAAAAGTGGTGATTTGCTCATCACTTTTTTTTACATTTAATGCTGTTCTAAATTTATTCTGATCATTTTCAGAAGCTAATCCTGCTGCATGCTGTATCTTTTTCTATCTAAAGAAGCCAGAGAAAGGATGCCGTTCCCATCAGGACTAAAAAACCTCCTCGACCATGAAAAAACTTTTATACTGTTTCATTTTTCTTTCAACAATAATGATGTTCGCGCAGACCAAATTAAAAGATACCATCACCCGAAGAGCAAATATCACTTATAACCAAAAAGGCAATTCGGTTAGTTTTAAACCCGAAACACCACCATTAATTCCTATTGCAGGTGCACCAAAACCAAGTTATTCTTATTTATGGGAACTTGGAGACGGTCATTACAGCAAACAAGCAGAACCCAAACATGTTTATAAAAAAAAAGGCAATTATTCTACCAGATTAGCCGTAACCAATAATTATGATAATGGAAAACCTCCAGCAACACGCCCCAAAAAAGTAGCTGTTAACGACATAACCGACACAGATTATAAAGATATCGCTTCTATAGCTGATCAAAACGGGTTTGAGATCCTAAAAAACTGCGACCCCATTCCGGAACAGGAAATGGTAGTCGTAGTAAGTTATCAGAATCTGGAAAATTATGTTGCCAATGGCAAACTATATCTTTTTTACAATGAGAAACAATTCAAAAACAACAATTTTGAACTGGTCGATTTCCGAACCTATGCAGGCGAACGCGAAGTAAAAGAAAACACAATTGCCTCAATTGATGATCTTGATGACACAAAAAACTACCTGACCTCTGCCGAAAACACTTTTAAATTCAAAAAATATAAAAACACTACGACAGAAGAAGATCTGGAGGCTAGTTTGAAAGATGCACATACTCTCTATCATAATGTTTCGATCCTAGAATTTGACGACGCCAACCCAAATGAAACCCGAAATGTTTTTTATACCTTCAAAACCACTCCTGAAATGATCAAAGATACCAGTGCAACAGTTACCATGCGCGGTATTTTTGTGCCGAACCGTAGTTTTAAAAACCATAAAGTCAAAAATCTCGAAATGGAAATTGTTACCTCCCACGATCCCAACAAAATGGGGTCTAACGGAAGTTTTATGAATTATAGGCTGGTTCGTTTTAAAAGAGTCAAATTTAAAACCCGTTTTCAAAATAATGGCGAAGGCCCTGCAAGAAAAATTCGCTTAGAAACCGATATTCCAGATATGTTCGACAAAAAAACATTTCAAATTGAAGGCATGTATCCTGAATGCCCTATTTGTCCAAAAGGAGAAGAACCAACGGTTAGTTGTTTGGACACTATCATCCAAAAAAAACAAATCATCTTTACGTTTAAGAATATTTATCTGCCTGGCACAGAGCAAAAAAATGTAAAAGAAAAAGACAGCACCAAAGGTTTTATTCGCTATTCAATGAAATTTAATGAAGACTTTCACAAAACAAATACTCGAAGCAGGACTTCGATTATTTTTGATAAAAACGAACCTATCATAACCAATTACGCTGTTACACGATTCTTACCAGGAATCTCGATTGGTGCCAAAGCGGGGTATAACTTTTATCCAAATCTTGAAAAATCGACAAGCTATTTTGTGGGTGCTACTATTTCGCCTTTTAAATCGTATCGCTTTTACTGGCAGGCAGAATGGATAAATGCTTTAAACCAGCATAACAGCACTATTAATATTGTAAATACATTTGACACCAATGCAAATGGCACTAGGAGATTGATACGTACAACTACAACAACCGAAAATAAAAATGTGAACTGGGAAGTCCCTGCTTTGATTCGGTACAATATTAATAATTATATAGGAGTCGGTGCCGGAATTCAGACAAATATCAATGTTTTATCCCAACAGAATCAGAATAAAAAAATAGAAACTTTCGAAGGAGACAAAGAATTGATTTTAACAGCTACAAAAACTACAAACAACACTATAAAAAATTCCTTTATCGATTTAAAAACAGGAATTTTATTTGACCTAACAGCAGGATTTTCCAGAATCGGACCAAGTTTAGGAGCTCGCTATGTGATCAACTTTGAACAGGATTTTAATTATTTTCAGGTGTATGGGATTTGGAGGTTTTAATTGGTTCCACGGTGATACACAAAAAAACCTCAGAGATACGCAAAATACTACACTTTGTGACTCTCTGTGAAAAACCTTCATGAATCTCTTTCAAACAAAACACGCAACAAAATTATATGAACTTATATCGCTTATATGGTTTAATTTTCTTCCTCCTCAATCTAAATGTTTTTGGGCAAAACCATGAAGATAAAATCTATAATGCTATTGATATTTTTGTTTCAAACCCTTCCGCGAAAGCGTTACAAAATTTAACGAATGCTGAAAATACGTTCTGGAGAAATCCAAAATCAAAAACCAAAGACGAGTTATTATCTATTGTAGTTTTAAACTGCAATAAAGCCTATTATGAAAATCAATTCGGGCAAACCCAAAATGCCCTGTTAACCTACGAAAAAGCCTGGCAAACCTATCAAAAATACAAACTCAAAGATTACGATATCATTGAATATTGTCTCAAGCCTTTAGGAAATCTATATACTATTGTAGGGGATTATGATAGCGCAGAAAATACAATCAAACAGTATTATTTTATTGCTGAAACAGAAAAAAACCAATCACAAAAAATAGCGGCCATCCTGAATTTATCGAATGTCTATCAAAGTTCAGGAAAGATTTCAATGGCAATTGAACTTTTGGAAACCTCTCTAAAAACTGAAAAACTATCAAATGCTCTAAAAGGAATTTTATGGAATAACCTCGGAAATAATTATTTACTGAGTTCAGCAGGGAATTTAATGAAACCTGAGGTCTATGATAAAACACAAAAATCTTTTGAATTAGCAGTAAAATATTTAAAAAATGATACCACTCAATCTGAAACCCTGTCGAATTCTTATCGAAATTTAGCCAATCTTAATCGCTTACGACAAAATTTTGAACTTGCAGACTCTTATATAGAAAAAGCACAAAAACTGATGCAGAATCAGCAGCCCAGAAAAATTGCAAAATTGTATTATGAAAAGGCTCTATTACTGTTTGCTGAACAAAAAAACAAAGAAAGTATCAATGAAATTAAACGTGTTTTTAAAATCTTAATACCCAATTACAATTCGGAAAATTTATTGCCAAATAAAAATCAATTGTATGCAGAAACCGTTTTATTGGATGCACTCGATTTATATGCCGAAATTTTATCCGTCAAAGACCCCAAAAAAGCTTTAAAAACTTTTGACCTTTCTTTTTACATTGACGAATTATTGATGAACTCTTTGGTTTATGAAAATTCTAAAATCATTAATCAAATCAGAACCCGGAACCGTACCGAAAAATGTCTCTTACTTTACGATCATTTGTATCAAGCAGAGCACAAAATTCTATATCTAGAACAAGCATTTCAATTATCAGAAAAAACAAAATCCGGGGTTTTAAAAAATTATCGTTCAAATATTAAAAACGCTTCCACAGAAGAAAAACAGCTTTTGCAGCAACTTCAAACCTTAATAAATGCTATTTTAAAAGAACAGCAAAAAGGGGATTTAGCTGATCTTTCAAAAATTAATCAATTCATAAAAAAACAAAATGAATCGATGCTTTCGCTAAAGAAACTCCAGGCTGAAGATACCGATTATTTCTCTGAAAACTGTGATTTAAAAGCGCTGTTTTCAAAATTAGAAAGTGACAAAGCCATTATGATTCATTATTTTATGGGTTCTGAAAACTTATTTTACTTCACTTTACAAAACAACCGAATTAGTTTAAACCACATCTTTACAGCCCATAAAGCAATGCTAGAAATCGTGCATTTTGTAGATTATTTTAATGATGCTAATGCTATTATTAATGATATTTCGGGTTATAATCGTTTTGGAAATAAGGTTTATAACCTATTGCAATTGCCTGACAATTCGGTTTATCAAAACCTGATTATTGTTCCAGACGGTATTTTAAATTTTCTTCCGTTTGAAGCATTAATTACACTTAAATCAAACACAACAAACTTTTCCAAAATGCATTATTTGTTGAACGATTTCAAAATTGCTTATAATACCTCGGCTTATATTTATTTGAATTCTAAACCAATTTCTAAATCAGAAAAAACTGTTTTGGGCATCTTTCCAGTTTTCGAAAAAACGGCTTTTGAATTAAATTATTCAAAAAAAGAATTAGCATTAATCCGAAGTAATTTCAAAGGGAAATATATAGAAAACACAGAGGCCACTTTCGATAATTTTAAAAAAAATGCCATTGATTATTCGATTCTACATTTGAGCACACATGCTGCTGCAGGCGATATTGAAACTCCGGCAAGCATTAAATTTTATGATCAGGAAATTTTATATTCCGAATTATACAACCTGAATATCAACCCGGATTTAGTGGTTTTAAGTGCCTGCCAAACCGGAATCGGAAAACTCTACAAAGCCGAAGGCGCTATGAGTGTCGCAAGAGGTTTTCAGTTTGCAGGAGCACAAAATTTATTATTTTCCTTGTGGAAAGTAAATGATTTTACCACTTCGGTTTTTATGTCTGACTTTTATAAAAACATCAAAAACGATCAAACTTACCTAGAAGCCAATACAAATGCAAAACTTGATTTTTTAAATAACAAATCGATTCCAAACGAGAAAAAATCACCTTATTATTGGAGTTCTTTCGTTTATTACGGTTCGATTTCTAAAGAAGTAAAATCAGTATATTATAATTATTACGTCATTAGTTTATTCATACTAATTGGTTTATTTTTGGTTTACAATCATTATCAAAAATGGAAAATCTTCACAACGTTCTCAAAAAAGAGAACTACAAAAAAATAAAATTCAAAATCATCAAAACGCAGCATTTATTGGTCAAAGCCAAAATCAATGGCATTTCGGGTAATTTCATACTCGACACAGGTGCTTCAAGCAGTTGCGTGGGTTTTGAAGGCATCGATTTCTTTCAGTTAAAGGCCAAAAAATCCAAAACCAAAGCTGCAGGTGCAGGCGCCACTGGAATGCTAACCCAACTTTCTACCGACAACAAACTGCAACTAGGCCGCTGGAAAACAGCTGATGCTGCGCTAGTCATTTTCGACTTATCACACGTCAACGAAGCACTTACCCAGCACAAAGCCAAAGCCGTTCACGGGATTATTGGCGCTGATATTCTCCTGAAAGGCAAGGGAATTATTGATTACTACAATCATTATTTGTATTTGAAACAGGATTTTTAGGGCAATTGCCAAGGCACCACGCTATCCGCTATAGTTTTGCAAAACCTTAAATGGAAGTTTTGCAAAAGCTGCCGCTCCTATCGTTATTGCGGTAAAGTGCTAAAAAGCATTGTCACGGAGTTGCATTTTTTATTTTTATATCAGCTTTTTGTACTTCCTGCAAGGTTTCTTTTAACCTTGTAGGTATGCTGTACTTTCAAAATACCTACAAGGTCTGGAAAAAGCCCTTGCAGGAGAACAAACTTTGCTTTTTGCATAAATTCAATAGGAATGGGCTTTAGCCCGTTCTTTACAATGAGTTTCCTATTGGGCTTTAGCCAAAAACTCACCCCTATTTTGGCTAAAGCCTCTAAATCTTTACAATCATATCCTCTCGCTAAAGCGAGAGGCAATTGACTTTAGTGCAACCCAATAACAATCCTTATTTTGCTGACATTATCTTAATCGAAATCGGGTTTGCTATTATAATCAATTTTCAAAAAAACACCTACAAGGTCTGAAAAAAGACCTTGCAGGTGAAGTACGATTTCCGTTTAAGAATTAGATGATTTAGATTTATTAAATGGATGTCTCAAAAAATGCCCCTTGTCCTTCACTAGCTCCATCTTCCTGCTCCTAAACCAACTGATTCTGTGACTTATTTCCATAAAAAAATCCCAAAAACCAATATTGGAATTTGGGATTTTGTGTATTTAAAATTGAATGGACTACAACTCAAATGC
>OBMA010000485.1_pt1 | contig 23725 bp, 18 predicted proteins | sample 1539141 | NCBI WGS metagenome assembly OBMA01 (sample SAMEA3991484, study PRJEB22521) | metagenome | biome: anthropogenic terrestrial biome; feature: sewage plant; material: raw primary sludge | place: Sweden | collected 2012-09-26
ATATATATATATATATATATATATATATATATATATATATATAAAGGTTATTAATAGCCTTCGAACAACTCATCTATCTGTGCGATGACGTTAATATGAAGTATTTCTCCTTTTCTTGTTACTAGTGAACCCTTTTTAAACATTTCAGGTTCATTATTGTAGTTTATCCCACATTCAGAAAATAGTATTTCCTGTTTCTCATTACTAAATGTTCCACATAGTTTCTTCTCGGATTCCTGGGGAGTTAAGCCACACTTTATTATTAACTGCCAAAACGTCGTATTATAAAGATTGTTTATATGTGTATCGACATATCTCCAGGATAAATAATCTTTTATCGTTTGTAAATTAGGGTATGCTACACACCTTGAATCGAAATATGGCAAATGCTTGATATTCAACGGCTTTTCTGGGAAAAACTTGGCCCATAATGCGACGTAATTGGACGTGAAAAAAGAACCAAATAAAGTCGCAAGCTTGTCTTTCCTTCTGTTAAATAAAGTTGTACTTGACTTCAAAATAAATGAGTATTCGTCACTCTCCCCGAACGCCAATATAATATCATTTTTGTACTTGAGGACAAGGTTTTTAGCACACGCATTCATTAACTTCAAAGCATTTTCATCGTTTGGCTTGGCAAACTCGTAGAATTTGGAAAATTCATGAAACTTCTTGCCGTCTATTCTTACCACAATATAACACTGAGGCAAAATAACATCGTGTGTTTCAAATTGCCTTACGTATCCAAATTTAGAGTTTGCCATCCCGCTCGCATTAGGAAGTAGAATCTTTGAACATTAAGGCACATGACTGGCTATGAGCCCTTTAAGTTTTTCTCTATCCGCATGTCTTCAATTAATTCTCCATCAGTGATTTTTAAAACAATAAAAACTTTCAATCCGGGTAAAACTGAAGAATATAGAGCGAAAAAAGCGTATATGCAGGACAAGGGATACTTACGCCAAAAAAGACCATGTCCATTCTATTATAGGATACCCACTTGCACGGCGTCAAAGTACTCAATTGGCTGTGCTTCTTCAAAAAAACTAACATACACAAGAACCAAATTTAAATTCAACTTGGTTACCCAAAGAGAGAATTCATTATAGAAAGATATAAAAATTTTGTAGAAAAAAAACAACAACGTTGGAAATGGCGAAGACTATCAAAGTTATCAGGAAGAAGGACCCCAAAAAGAAGAACCTATCCGATCCTTTAGCAAAACAAAAACTAGTTTGGAAAATCGGACACGTTTTAACTTTAGTTTTTGGTTTATTATTTTCTATCACGTATTTCTACCATGTCCTCATCTTCTTCAAATATCGTTCCTGGAAGTGGTTGTTCTTAAGGGTCAATAAAAATTACTCGTTTATTCAAAGTAAGAGATGGTACATGAAACTTTTGAGTTGGAGCCCACAGGTAATGTACCGTTTGTCATTAATTGGCGTATTTATGTCTGAGTCCGTCACAATGCAACAGAACTGGGTTGGACTTAACCCTACTTGGAATGACCTTTTGTCCTCTGAGAACTTTCATACCCTTTTGATTGCCTGTTTATGGTTCTTTGGTGGTGGTAAGTCTTTTTACAAGATTTTGCCTTACATGATTTTAAGTTATCTACACCTAACTAAAATGAACTACGAATTGAATGCTAACAAAGAAGAAAAGATCCCTTTAACACCCAAAGACAGAAAAATGCTACACTTACTTGCGTACTCTGAATTACTTGTTATCTTAGCGCTAACACTAGACACTATATTGTTTAAGACGGGTACATCCGGATTTATGCTCGTTATTTATGTTGGTATTTATTGGTTGAGGTTGAACTTCTCTCCATACGCACAAGTGGCTGTTTTGGAGTTACTTGTCAAGTTTGAAAAATACGTCCCCAAAAAATATAGAGACAAATGGCAGGTTATAAAGAACCTTATTTATATGAAAATGAAGGAGCACGAAAAGAGAACAGAAGAAGTTGCCAGATACGCGTAAGAAATTCTCTAACTTAAGATGACCAGATGTCATGTTCGTTTACTTATTTTCCTCTCCTCTTACCTTTTTTGGCCACTAACGCTCGTACAGAAATGGACGGCATACATACAATTTAATCAATTCTCTTAAATACCGTTTTATACCTCATTTCTGACTTTTCAGCCGTTAATGTTCCTTTTTTTTTTAGACCATTGTATGTATCACTTCCTGAATGATGTCTTCCATAACACAAACGTGACGTGCAAATAAACATACATAAAAATATTATTGAAAATACAGATTATTTAAAATTATATAACCCGTTCCCTGTTTATTCAGAAGCAGTAGCTCTGGTGTAGATGGCTTGCTTGGAGTGCTTGGAGATTGGCTTGATGATACCTTCCTTTTCCAAGTGTCTCAAAGCAATTCTAGCTAAAGAACCACCAATCTTTAATCTGTCGACCAAAACAGAGACAGAAACGTATCTGTAAGTTGGAACTTCCTTCAAGATTCTGTCGTACTTCTCTTGGTCTAAAATGACAGCGTGTTGAGCTCTGTCTTTCATGGACTTTTTGGACCACTTCTTCTTAGACTTCTTACCACCAGCAAGGGCAGCAGCGGCTTTGGCAGCTTTAGATAATTGTTGCTTTGGAGGCATGATTTATTAAATGTTCTATGATAAAGTAAAAAGTAAAAACATACTTGTTAGTAAAAAACTGAACTCTAGTAGAATTTGGGATAAAGACTATTTGCTAATGACTTGAATTGTAGATTGAATTTAACTGTAAATCACCACTAAGTACGTAGTTTCCTTCTCTCAAAGTACCATGGGTAGCTAGATCTGTGCTATGGAGCATATAACAGAGACATGGATATTCATCCCGTTAAGGTAGAACAGGCTTTTATAACATATTAAATCCTGGATTGGCCAGTCACTACTTCATCTTATCCGCCTAATATTGGTTTCAAATTTATAGATACATACACTAAAACTAACAGGGCTTGACGGTTTTCGATAACAAAGAATACGATTTCAATATTCAACTGAGCAATCTTAATAGTATTAAATGCTTCGTGAACTTTAAGAGATACTTCGTGAAGTTGTTCTGTCGCGCAATTCTTCCTGTAGAAGGCGTCCTTCGTTTTTTGTCTTCGCGCGTTACAGGGTAAATGAACCTCTTTATGGGTGAATGGGTTACACAAATGCACGGATGCATATATAAAATATAGAATTTTGCTTTATATTATTTTGAGCGGGCTAGAATCCACTCAGTGTACAAAGTACTATTCATTATATTGAACTGAAGAGGCAAGAACTATTTAGCTCAATCAACCACCTTAATAAAGTATTTGGAGTGATATATCGGCTTGTTTTAGTTTAATTCTTGTGGATATTTAGATATCAAGGTAATTTTTGGAATTCCTTGCAAAGCTGTAATTAGGTATACAAAATATCACTAGATACTCTACTCGACGATATAGTAATCCTCATAAGGGAATCGGTATTTCTAATATTACGTTATTTTTATTTTCTTTTACTGTTTTCTATGTTGTCGTTCATAATTCCATAACATTATTAATCCTAGTGCTTCAGCTTCCATTGAATCTGATGACTTTTTCTCAATCTTCATGGTATCTTTTTTGCACCGTATATGATAAAATACAAGTAATATAAATACCAGCCACTGGATGACATTGAAATTTTATTCTAATAAATGCATCAGCTCTTTAAAAACATTACTATTTAGCTATTTGAAGCCAGAAATTTTCACAGATTACCATCCGATATAGTGTAACGGCTATCACATCACGCTTTCACCGTGGAGACCGGGGTTCGACTCCCCGTATCGGAGTGTTCTTTTTCTTACCTCTTGAAAAAGAGGTAGTAAAGTCAATATAAATTCTTGGCTGAAGTATTTCAATACAATTGGTCAAGGAAGTTATTATTTTTTTAATGACTTATATCTGTCCAACACAACAGGTTACACCATATAATCTCTATTTACTGGACAGGCGGAAATCGATAGTTTCACTTTCCTAAAAATCGTTATATTATAGAAGCGTCTTGACACGTTTTCAAAAAAGGAAGAAGCAAGAACGAAAAGAGATAAGGATTCAAAAGAAAGGAAGCCCAATGTCTCGCAAATTTGATTTAAAAACGATTACTGATCTTTCCGTCCTAGTTGGGACTGGCATATCATTATACTACCTGGTTAGTCGGCTACTCAACGATGTTGAATCAGGACCGTTATCAGGTAAATCAAGGGAATCAAAGGCCAAACAGTCCTTGCAATGGGAAAAGCTGGTGAAAAGATCACCGGCATTGGCAGAAGTAACATTAGATGCATATGAAAGGACTATATTATCTTCTATCGTTACGCCAGATGAAATAAATATTACATTCCAGGATATTGGTGGCTTAGACCCGCTTATTTCAGATCTACATGAAAGTGTCATATATCCCTTGATGATGCCAGAAGTATATTCTAATAGCCCTTTACTTCAAGCACCTAGCGGTGTCTTGCTATATGGGCCACCAGGATGTGGTAAAACCATGTTGGCGAAGGCCCTAGCCAAGGAAAGTGGTGCTAATTTTATCTCAATAAGAATGTCATCTATAATGGATAAATGGTATGGTGAATCTAACAAAATAGTCGATGCAATGTTTTCATTGGCGAACAAGTTACAGCCTTGTATAATATTCATTGACGAAATTGATTCATTCCTTAGAGAACGGTCTTCTACAGATCATGAAGTTACGGCAACCTTAAAAGCTGAATTCATGACTTTATGGGATGGCTTATTGAATAATGGAAGGGTTATGATTATCGGTGCTACTAATCGGATAAATGACATAGATGATGCGTTTTTGAGGAGGTTACCAAAAAGGTTTCTTGTTTCATTGCCTGGTTCTGATCAACGTTACAAAATATTAAGTGTTTTATTAAAAGACACTAAACTAGACGAAGACGAATTCGACTTGCAACTGATTGCAGACAATACCAAAGGATTTTCTGGGTCGGACCTGAAAGAGCTTTGCAGAGAAGCGGCCTTAGATGCAGCAAAGGAATACATAAAACAGAAGAGGCAGCTCATTGATAGTGGTACAATCGATGTTAATGATACTTCTTCCTTGAAGATAAGACCATTAAAGACAAAAGATTTTACAAAAAAATTAAGAATGGATGCTACAAGTACGTTGTCATCTCAACCTCTTGATTAAGGAAGGAAAATTAGAAAAAAAAGAAGAAAGCTTTTTATTCACGCATCATATCATATCAGATAAGCTAGTTTTCACATAATATGTGTATATGCAGTATACTCCTGTACATAACTTCCTTTATTTCTGCTTTATAATTATATACTAGTTATTTTTCTTGGGCCGCTTTTATTACGGCAACTATTCTATCAGATTTAGTCATAATCTAAATCTAAAGATGGGGAAAAGCCAAAAACACTCAACTTTCAATGAATACAAAGCTTCATGAAAGCAATAGATAAAATGACGGATAATCCACCACAAGAAGGCTTAAGTGGGAGGAAAATAATATATGACGAAGATGGCAAACCGTATGTTGGATTACGCAAAGCAATTCAGGATATACTGATCCAATCAAGCTTGTGATTTTTTATTAACAAATTCTCTATAATAGTTGCCGATCATGTAACACCCTACTTGACTTTCAGTACGTGACCGGGAAGATATCTAATGGCCTGAAGAACCTCTCATCTAACGGTAAACTAGCAGGTACGGGGGCTCTCACTGGCGAAGCTTCAGAGTTGATGCCTGGCTCAAGAACATACAGGAAGGTTGACCCTCCTGACGTAGAGCAACTAGGTAGATCTTCATGGACGCTGTTACACTCTGTAGCTGCCAGCTATCCTGCTCAACCTACAGACCAACAGAAGGGTGAAATGAAACAGTTCTTGAATATCTTCTCACATATTTATCCTTGCAACTGGTGTGCTAAAGACTTTGAAAAATATATCAGAGAAAATGCACCACAAGTTGAGTCAAGAGAAGAACTTGGGAGGTGGATGTGTGAAGCCCACAATAAAGTCAATAAGAAATTGAGGAAGCCCAAATTTGACTGTAATTTCTGGGAAAAAAGATGGAAGGACGGCTGGGACGAATAAGTACAATCTCAGAATTCTGAAGGAACACATAAAAGACAATTTATACATATTTACAGATTCTCGTGTATATAACACTCCAATCGTATTGATCAGTCATATGTTGGCTTTTTTATTTAGGCTTGAGCTCTAACTTTCCAGATGAATGACTTTTCTACTAATATATGTTAGGATTAATAGTTTTATATGTATAAAAATATTTAGTCAGTATTTAGCTAAAAAGTTTACTTTCAAAGAATTGTCATGTTTGCAGCTAGTGCCTTTGGTCTTTTGAGTATTCCCAGCCCTTGTTTAGAGGTCATCAAGAATGAACTTGAAATTAGCCGTATCAGTGGTATTAACCTCTTCTAAGAAGAGCAGAAAAAGAAAAAAATCTCCGCGACGGGGAATTGAACCCCGATCTGGCACGCGACAAGCGCCCATTCTGACCATTAAACTATCACGGAAGCAATATCTGTGAAATGTGACTCTTATAGCATACTAATTTAGTTATGAATTGTGAAAATCCTTCCCCCTGTCCTGCGTTCTACAATTTATTTAGTACTTGTTTGGCAAAAACGTCTCTCAGTGCCATTTACTTTGTAAAAAGTGCAGACTACATCGCATCAACGGTCATATTAGGAGCCACTTCTATTTTTAACTCAATATGATTATTCAAAAATGTAGATACACTTGCATTTTATTGTACATACTAGTTGGAAGAGGCAGCATCGATTTTGCTGAAATTTCTAGTAACTTCTAGCAGCAATACACTATATCATAAAAATAACCTGACTTGTAAAAGTTGAAACCCTAACTTTTATTATTTCTTTCAATATTTTCGATTAGACGTAAAAGATGACCAAGCACAACTAACAAAAAATTTGCATCCTCATAAAAAGCAAGACTTTTTGTATGTTGAAACAAAATTATTAAAAAACACGCATTAACACAGACACGAATTTGGCATACTTTCCTTTTACTTTATAACTAGTCAAAAGTAGAAATTGTCTAAGGGAACTACTTCACAGTGACCACTGATACTACAATATGGAAGTAAGAAAAGTTGCTAAGTAGGAGCCTAACAATCTTTTTTTATTTTTTTTTTCCATATTCCTTTATTGTCATGGGTCAAGACTGTAAATGTTAGTGAAAGTTTTAGGGTTCTTGTGACAAACTTCACCAACATAAACATGGCCTCTTCGAAGATCCGTAGATTTTGCATTTTTGCGGTGGTTTATGGATTCAAAGCGAGGCCTAAATTAACGATCATGTCTTTGCTATTATATCAGAGGGCATATCATTGAATTTCCGATTTCCAAAGGGAAGAAAATAAATAAAGTTGTGCTATTTCCATGCATCCTTTTTTCTTTCATTCAATGACACATACTTCTTGTAGTAGGAATAATTGGTAGTTCTGATATCGATTAAGCCTTCTAAAAATGCTTTATATTATAAAGTACAAATGCAAGAAGTAGCTATGGATGCTAAAGAGCTGGTCGATTTATTGTTTGGTGAATGAATGTAGGTTTAAATCAATGATCTCTGAATCAGAAACAAGGGTGACCAAAATTGGAACCTTGAGCCTTTCTTCCTGTAGTTCATTTCTGCCTTCTCTTTTTATATCGAACGATGTTAATTTATTCCATTGATAAATTTTCTTATTGCTCTTAATATAATCCTTTTTAAATATTTCCAAAATACTTAACATTTTTTGAATATGTGGACCGTAAGAGAATATACAAACTACTTGTTGTAGACCCAAACTTCTATCTGCCATGTTGATTTGTTTATCTAACTTATTTACAGACTTCTTAATGTTATCGTTCTTCGATATGCCATGATACTGTATTGATGTACTGTTGTTACCATTATTTGCTAAGGACGGTATAACTGTTTCTTTGAGAAACCGAAGACATTGAGTGGAGGAAGAGATATCCAAATCTCTACTAATTTCATTGTAATATACGCCATTGATCATTTTTGATTTGCTTTTATCTTTTTTTCTTCTTCTTCTTTTCAATCTTTCCAAACAATCTTTCCAAACAATCTTGGCCTCATCTTCATGGAATTTTTCGAAATACTCATCAGCAAGTGTCCGATGCCTTCTCAATTTTTTCCAAGAGCGTGCGGGGGTTGGTTATCCAGTACATGTGTTGCTTGAAACTGCCAACAAAAAAGAAAAGAAAATAAGAATATATTAATACGCCAATAGTAAACGCCACCCCAAGGTTTAACTAACCGTGATATACGAGGAGAATTGGTAACGGTACAATGATGATACTGGGTAAAGCCGGGATCCTGGCACAGTATGGGACAATATATGTGAGACAAAATACTATTCGGAATAATTTAAGTTCCTGCATTTTTAAGCAGTCACTATGTGCCTTTCATTCATTAGCAAAGGTGCTGCAACAAAAGCAAGTCCCACTGGACCTTTCATATGACATAATCAAGAGAGATGCAGTAAAAACTGGGGATGAAGGGAAGCCAAGACCACCTATTATCATACTTCACGGCTTATTCGGTAACAAGCTCAACAACCGAAGCATTGGCCGTAACCTTAACAAGAAATTGGGAAGAGACGTGTATCTGCTGGACCTAAGAAATCATGGATCCTCACCACACAGTTCAGTCCATAACTACGAAGTCATGTCGGAAGACGTGAAACACTTTATCACAAAGCACGAATTAAACACCAATGGAGGCCCTATTATAATAGGACACTCAATGGGTGGTAAAGTTGCCATGATGCTGGTCCTGAAAAACCCGCAACTTTGTTCGATGTTAGTCTGTATAGAGAACGCTCCGGTGAGTTTGCGCCCTAACGCTGAGTTTGTCGAATACATCAAAGCGCTGATGGAAATCGTCAACGACAAGGGCAAAACTATCCGCACGCTGAAACAGGCTGATGAACACCTTGCAGAGAGGATCGGCGGCAATGAGCTAGTAAGGCGGTTTCTCCTAACGGCGCTGAAAAAGGTCAAGATGGACAATTCATCGTCTGTGTCGTCATATACATTCGAAGAACGAATTCCCCTCGCAACACTGAAAGATGCCATTGTCAAAGGTGAAATTGCCGCGTGGCCCCTAGATCCTGCTCGTGAACGATGGACGCGGCCTGCGCTATTCATCAGGGCTACTCAATCGCATTATGTGGTAGACGAGTATCTTCCGATCATCGGCGCGTTCTTTCCACGCTTTGAAACACGTGACATCGATGCGGGTCACTGGGTAAATGCGGAGAAGCCTGGGGAATGTGCCGAAAGCATCGTCGATTTTGTGGAGCGGCACGAGGATTAAAGGCAAGCGCCCCGGAGCAAGGTGCCAGTAGCACCAGTCGGTGGCTGTGCGCTTGCCGTAGCACATGACATACGGACTATTGTGTGAGTGGTGATGGGGTGTAGGCAGTGCCACACCAGTTTAAAGGCCTAGTAACGGCAAATCGCCAAAAGAGATGATGCTGATGCATACGATAAGATCGTCAGTTTCACGTTCGCGGTTCGAACATGGAATTGTGGCTAAAGAAATTTGGGCGGTATGATGCAAATGAGGTGTACGTATGTATATATAGCAAAGAGTAGAATAAAATGAGATAAAGCCTCGTTCGTTCTCTCCATTTCTTCCCTGTTTCTCCTTTACTTTCTCTACTGCTTATTTCGAGTTCACCAGAGAACAAGAGAGCAGGAACGCAAAGAGTGTGTGACACGAAATTCAAGATACAAAAATAAAAGCTTACGTTGTGTATTTCAACTGGTGTGCTAAGAATAGAGTTTCATAAAGTACTGCATTTATTCATATATTATTTTTGTTATTTGTATATATACTTCACACTTAGAGTTCTACTAAAAGTCTACCCAGCACGCATCCTTCGTTTATTTTTACATCTCTCTTTTGCTTTTCCTTTTTTTTTTTGGTGCTTGCTAGATACTACTGAAGATCAAAGGTTACAAAGAACGCCGCATATATTTTCTGCAGGCATATTAAAGAAGTTACAAAAGGATTAATCGAAGCGCTGTTTGGATACACTCCTGTAAAGAGAAGAAAAGGAAAAAAATAAAAAGTGGACAATAAATAATTATTAAACTGTCATAGTTATGTCCTACAACGATCCAAACTTGAATGGACAGTATTACAGTAACGGTGATGGGACTGGTGACGGTAATTACCCTACGTACCAAGTGACACAGGATCAAAGTGCGTACGATGAGTACGGTCAGCCAATCTATACACAAAACCAACTGGATGATGGTTATTATGATCCAAACGAACAATACGTTGACGGTACACAATTTCCTCAGGGACAAGATCCTTCACAAGACCAAGGTCCTTATAATAACGATGCTAGTTACTATAACCAACCCCCCAATATGATGAACCCGTCTTCTCAAGATGGAGAGAACTTCTCAGATTTTAGCAGCTATGGTCCCCCATCCGGCACTTATCCTAACGATCAATATACTCCTTCTCAAATGAGTTATCCTGATCAAGATGGTTCTTCAGGGGCCTCAACCCCCTATGGAAATGGTGTCGTTAATGGTAATGGCCAGTACTACGACCCTAATGCTATTGAAATGGCTTTACCAAATGATCCATATCCCGCATGGACCGCAGATCCCCAGTCTCCCCTGCCCATCGAACAAATCGAAGATATCTTCATAGATTTAACAAATAAATTCGGTTTTCAGAGAGATTCCATGAGAAATATGTTTGACCATTTTATGACCCTTTTGGACTCTAGATCTTCTAGGATGTCCCCAGAACAGGCCCTTTTATCATTACATGCGGACTACATAGGTGGAGATACGGCCAACTACAAAAAATGGTACTTTGCCGCTCAACTTGATATGGATGATGAAATTGGTTTCAGGAATATGAAGTTGGGTAAGCTATCAAGAAAGGCAAGAAAGGCTAAGAAGAAAAATAAAAAAGCCATGCAAGAGGCTAGTCCTGAAGACACTGAGGAGACTTTAAATCAAATCGAGGGTGATAACTCATTAGAAGCTGCGGATTTTAGATGGAAGTCAAAGATGAATCAACTTTCTCCATTTGAAATGGTTCGTCAAATTGCCTTGTTTTTATTATGTTGGGGCGAGGCAAATCAAGTCAGATTTACTCCGGAGTGTCTTTGTTTCATTTATAAATGCGCCTCTGATTATTTAGATTCTGCACAATGTCAACAACGTCCTGATCCCTTGCCTGAAGGTGATTTTTTGAATAGAGTTATTACTCCTCTTTATTGTTTTATTAGGAGCCAGGTTTACGAAATCGTGGATGGTCGATACGTGAAGAGTGAAAAAGATCATAACAAAGTTATTGGGTATGACGATGTCAATCAATTATTCTGGTATCCAGAAGGTATAGCAAAAATTGTCATGGAAGATGGAACCAGGTTGATTGATTTGCCAGCAGAGGAGCGTTATTTGAAATTGGGAGAAATTCCCTGGGATGATGTCTTCTTTAAAACTTACAAAGAAACACGTTCCTGGCTACATTTAGTTACCAACTTCAATCGTATTTGGATCATGCACATCTCAGTATATTGGATGTATTGTGCTTACAATGCTCCAACTTTTTATACTCACAACTATCAACAATTGGTCGACAATCAGCCTTTGGCAGCTTATAAATGGGCCACTGCAGCATTAGGTGGTACTGTGGCAAGTTTGATTCAAGTTGCTGCTACTTTGTGCGAGTGGTCATTCGTTCCTAGAAAATGGGCGGGTGCTCAACATTTGTCCCGTAGATTCTGGTTCTTGTGTGTCATTATGGGTATTAATTTGGGGCCTGTGATATTTGTTTTCGCTTATGATAAGGACACAGTATATTCTACTGCTGCTCATGTCGTTGGAGCAGTTATGTTTTTTGTTGCTGTGGCAACACTTGTTTTCTTTTCCGTAATGCCATTGGGTGGATTATTTACATCGTATATGAAAAAGTCCACAAGAAGTTATGTTGCCTCACAGACCTTCACCGCATCTTTTGCTCCATTGCATGGTTTAGACAGGTGGATGTCTTATTTGGTTTGGGTAACCGTTTTTGCTGCTAAATATTCAGAGTCATATTTTTTTCTAATACTGTCACTAAGAGATCCAATTAGGATTTTATCTACTACATCAATGAGATGTACTGGTGAATACTGGTGGGGTAATAAGATTTGTAAGGTCCAGCCAAAGATTGTTTTAGGTTTAATGATTGCGACTGACTTCATTTTGTTCTTTTTGGATACCTACTTGTGGTATATCGTTGTTAACACTGTTTTCTCGGTCGGCAAATCGTTCTATTTGGGTATTTCTATCTTAACTCCATGGAGAAATATTTTCACTAGATTGCCAAAAAGAATTTATTCTAAGATCTTGGCTACTACTGATATGGAAATAAAATATAAACCGAAAGTACTAATTTCTCAGATTTGGAATGCTATCATTATCTCCATGTACAGAGAACATTTATTAGCCATAGACCATGTACAAAAATTGTTATATCATCAGGTTCCGTCCGAAATTGAAGGTAAGAGGACTTTGAGAGCACCAACTTTCTTTGTTTCCCAAGATGACAATAATTTTGAGACTGAATTTTTCCCTAGAGATTCAGAAGCTGAGCGCCGTATTTCATTTTTTGCCCAATCTCTATCCACTCCAATTCCAGAACCACTACCAGTTGACAACATGCCAACATTTACTGTATTAACTCCCCATTACGCCGAGAGGATTCTATTATCATTGAGAGAAATTATTCGTGAAGATGATCAATTTTCAAGAGTTACTCTTTTGGAATACCTGAAGCAATTACACCCGGTAGAATGGGACTGTTTTGTTAAGGATACGAAAATTCTTGCTGAAGAAACGGCCGCATATGAAAACAATGAAGATGAACCTGAAAAGGAAGACGCTCTGAAATCTCAAATTGATGATTTACCTTTCTATTGTATTGGTTTCAAATCTGCTGCACCAGAATACACCTTACGTACGAGAATCTGGGCCTCTTTAAGGTCGCAAACTTTGTATCGCACAATCTCGGGGTTTATGAATTATTCGAGGGCTATAAAATTACTTTATCGTGTGGAAAATCCAGAAATCGTTCAAATGTTCGGTGGTAATGCTGATGGATTAGAAAGAGAACTGGAAAAAATGGCAAGGCGAAAATTCAAATTCTTGGTTTCGATGCAAAGATTGGCCAAGTTTAAACCGCATGAACTAGAAAATGCTGAGTTCCTGTTGAGAGCTTATCCGGACTTGCAAATTGCCTACCTGGATGAAGAACCTCCCTTAAGCGAAGGCGAAGAGCCAAGAATTTACTCGGCCTTAATTGATGGTCATTGTGAGATTTTAGAGAATGGTCGTAGACGTCCCAAATTTAGAGTTCAACTATCCGGTAATCCAATTCTTGGTGATGGTAAATCAGATAATCAAAATCATGCTTTGATTTTTTACAGAGGTGAGTATATTCAATTGATTGATGCTAATCAAGACAATTACTTGGAAGAGTGTTTGAAAATCAGGTCTGTCTTAGCAGAATTTGAGGAATTGGGAATTGAGCAAATTCATCCTTATACTCCTGGTTTAAAATATGAGGACCAATCCACAAATCATCCTGTTGCAATTGTCGGCGCTAGAGAATATATTTTCTCAGAAAACTCTGGTGTTCTTGGTGATGTAGCGGCTGGTAAAGAACAAACTTTTGGTACATTATTTGCCCGTACTTTGGCACAGATTGGTGGTAAATTGCATTATGGTCATCCAGATTTTATTAATGCGACATTCATGACTACTAGGGGTGGTGTTTCCAAAGCACAAAAGGGTCTACATTTAAATGAAGATATTTATGCCGGTATGAATGCCGTACTTCGGGGTGGTCGTATCAAGCATTGCGAATATTATCAGTGTGGTAAAGGTAGAGATTTAGGTTTTGGTACAATTTTGAATTTCACTACTAAGATCGGTGCTGGTATGGGTGAACAAATGTTATCTCGTGAATACTATTATTTGGGTACGCAATTACCTATTGACCGTTTTTTAACATTTTATTATGCGCATCCAGGGTTTCACTTGAATAACTTATTTATTCAATTGTCTCTGCAGATGTTCATGTTAACTTTAGTGAACTTGCATGCTTTGGCTCATGAATCCATTCTGTGTGTTTACGATAGGGATAAGCCAATTACTGATGTTTTGTATCCAATTGGTTGTTACAACTTTCATCCTGCGATTGATTGGGTGAGACGTTATACACTATCTATTTTCATCGTCTTTTGGATTGCTTTTGTCCCTATTGTCGTTCAGGAATTAATCGAGCGTGGTCTGTGGAAGGCGACACAAAGATTTTTCCGTCACATTTTATCTCTATCTCCAATGTTTGAAGTCTTTGCTGGCCAAATCTATTCTTCAGCACTGTTAAGTGATATCGCTGTGGGTGGTGCTCGTTATATTTCAACAGGTCGTGGCTTTGCTACATCTCGTATACCTTTCTCTATTCTTTATTCAAGATTTGCGGGTTCAGCCATTTATATGGGATCAAGATCAATGTTGATGTTATTATTTGGTACCGTGGCACATTGGCAAGCTCCACTATTATGGTTTTGGGCATCATTATCAGCCTTAATCTTTGCACCATTCATTTTCAATCCACATCAATTTGCTTGGGAAGATTTTTTCCTAGACTACAGAGATTATATCAGATGGCTGTCAAGAGGTAATAATAAGTACCACAGGAACTCATGGATTGGTTATGTAAGAATGTCGAGGTCTCGTGTTACTGGTTTCAAGCGCAAACTGGTGGGTGATGAGTCTGAAAAATCTGCAGGCGATTCAAGCAGGGCTCATAGAACCAATTTAATTATGGCTGAAATTATACCGTGTGCGATTTACGCAGCAGGTTGTTTTATTGCCTTCACGTTTATTAATGCACAAACTGGTGTCAAGACTACTGATGAAGATAGAGTAAATTCCACCTTACGTATCATCATTTGCACCTTGGCGCCTATTGTTATCGATATTGGTGTTTTATTCTTCTGTATGGGTTTGTCATGCTGCTCTGGCCCTTTGTTGGGCATGTGCTGCAAGAAAACTGGTTCTGTTATGGCAGGCATCGCTCACGGTATCGCTGTTGTTGTCCATATTGTCTTTTTCATTGTCATGTGGGTTTTAGAGGGTTTTAGTTTTGTTAGGATGTTGATTGGCGTTGTTACATGTATACAATGTCAAAGGTTGATTTTTCACTGTATGACTGTACTGTTGCTGACCCGTGAGTTCAAGAATGATCACGCTAATACTGCCTTTTGGACAGGCAAATGGTACAGCACCGGTTTAGGATATATGGCATGGACCCAACCGACAAGGGAATTGACTGCAAAAGTCATTGAGCTTTCCGAGTTTGCAGCGGATTTTGTTTTGGGGCATGTAATTTTGATCTTCCAACTACCAGTCATTTGTATTCCAAAGATAGATAAGTTTCACTCCATCATGTTATTTTGGTTAAAACCATCCCGTCAAATCCGTCCTCCTATTTACTCTTTGAAACAAGCACGCCTACGTAAACGTATGGTCAGGAGGTATTGCAGCTTGTACTTTTTGGTACTGATCATATTCGCGGGATGCATCGTTGGCCCTGCCGTTGCTTCAGCACATGTTTCAAAAGACCTTGGATCTGGGTTGAAGGATACTTTCCATAACTTGGTTCAACCAAGGAACGTATCTAACAATGATACAGGGTTCCAGATGTCTACTTATAAGAGTCATTATTACACTCATACGCCATCCTTAAAGACCTGGTCTACGATCAAATGATTTTTTTAGTTTACAGTCTATTTTTGTTTCTAAGCAAGTTTATCACGCAAATACATAAGTATATTTTTACTTTCTATTCTTACTAGTTTATATTTATTTCATTGTAACTTTCTTAGAAGCTCGGTCCTCTCGCTATATAGTAGGATCTGCAACATATTTGGATGTGGGTGGGCGTTCTCCTTCTTTTTTAGATGTAAGGTCCAACACGTATAACAGGTGATACACATAGAAAGACACGTGGAAATAACAGTCATTTACGAATATTTAAAACCTGAGCAACTCCGTCAAATTTGATCTTAATCTTTTCTGGGGCCCCATCTAATTCCCAGAAAGCCCTTCGAATTAGAAACCGGATGCAATTTTGGCTTGATCAAATAGTAACGCTTCTCTCCGGGAACATCAACGTACATGTTGATAAAGTCAGGTTGATAATTCTGTTTGGATTCTTTAGCCTCTAAGTGAACCAACGCTATTTTCTTTTTGGATTCAACGTGGAATCTCATATAGTGATGTGTCCTACCTTCTTTATCTAATTTTTTGGTAGATACTATAGGCCTGTTTCTTGTCCATTTGTCATTCGTTATAAGCTCACCGTACGCTTTCAATCTTTCTTTTCCCGTAATGCCATCGTCGCACTGTAACAAACTTCTTATATCCTTGTTTTTCTCTACCATAGAAACTGCTCTGTTGAAAAGCTGTGTATCACCTGAAGGCGAAAATAGTTCTGAAAGAATTAGGTAAATAACAATAGCAGATATACCAACAGCTCCTATCACAAGTATGCCAGAAAAGGTGAACGTAGAAGCGGATTTTACTTGAGGCCATAATGGCTTAGGTTTATTCCTAGTCTTGTCATCCTTCTTTCCTGATGTTGCGCCAGTGCCATTACTATATAATCTTGCTCTAAGCAGTGACGTATGAGTTATTACCGATGAGTTCACGAAAGTATTATATCGTGGAAACAAAGGCTTTCTATGTCCTAAACGGAGTAAAGACCTAGGCAAACTTGAGCTCATTGTTTAAACTTGAAGTCAGGAAAATAATATACGAATGATTTTACCAACCTGATATCTAAAATTAAATTTAGAACTATAATTTGCTGTCACTGGCGGAAAAATACGCCCTCAGGTTTGACCTAGTAGAGCTGAACATCTTTTCATTGCTTTCTGTATCCTTTATTTATTGGAGCTTCCGAAACTTCCCAAGAAAAGTGAAGAAAAAACCAGGAAAATCAAAAGACATGACGCATATAATGTACACCTTTTTTTTTTCGCGGCCAAAACTTTAACCTACTCATCTAGATCAGTGGTTGGTAGAGCAGTATTCCGTCATTTTTCATGTCCAGGTTCGAAGCTGACCTGGTATTATCCGGTTTTTTTTCTTGTTGACCAATAGGAAAAAAAAAATTTAAAATAAAGTCACAGAAATTCAATGAATATTATAAATTTTTCTTGTTTGTTTCCCTAGTTGTTATTTTTATAAAAAAAATTCTTGTAGACAATAAAATAAGAAATGCCCATTTTGTAACTTAGCGAAAGATGCCCAGTACATCCCTTTTACACCCGTGCATTAAAAGTGTTTGGGTTTAATGGGAGCTTTATCATATCTCTTTGATTTTTTTTCTGCTGTCCTCGGCTTGAGGGACTCACAGAGATCTGGAAATTTTCAGATTGTCAGTGCTTAGGATGGGTTGTCAGTAGACGGTGGCCGCCGTGGATGGGAAATCTCATACGTTTACACACATAGTGTTTGGAAATTAATAGTAGCAATAGCTATCTGGCTACTGTTTTAAAGTATTAGCCCGTTCTCAGTGCTTCTTTTTTAAGGAATAACAACGGCAAGACCAAAGATATATCAAATATGGCTAAGCAATCTCTAGGTATGTTTGGAGGATACGAATAACGATAGAAAACATGAGTGAATTTCCGTCCACGAAAAAATGTTAACATAAAATGCAAGAGAACAATTAATCGAATAATGTTAAATTATTGTAAAACAATGTGTATGATGAGGAGGAATGTACCTAAGCCAAAAAAAAAAAAAAAAAAAAAAAAAAAAAAACAGCTTTTGCATATTCAATCCAGGCATAGGGCGACTATTTAGCACTCAACGATTTTTAAGCTTGTGTATTGCTGACATAAATTCCGGCTTTAGAATCCAATATTGAAAAACGTGAGTACGCAGAGGAGATAGAAGAAAAGTAGGAAGTTACCGTTTATATTGATTTGTGAAATGCATACTCCGTTGGATGTGGGGCAACATAGATTTAAGTGTGGATGAAAATTATGTGCTCATTGTGAAAAAAAAGTTTTGCTTTTACTAACAAATTTTTTTATTATTTGTTTTCAATAGACGTTTCCTCTGACAGAAGAAAGGCCAGAAAGGCTTATTTCACTGCTCCATCCTCTGAACGTCGTGTTTTGTTATCTGCTCCATTATCCAAGGAATTGAGAGCTCAATATGGTATCAAGGCTTTGCCAATCAGAAGAGACGATGAAGTCTTGGTTGTTCGTGGTTCCAAGAAGGGTCAAGAAGGTAAGATTTCATCTGTTTACAGATTGAAGTTTGCTGTTCAAGTTGACAAGGTCACCAAGGAAAAGGTCAACGGTGCTTCCGTTCCAATTAACTTGCACCCATCCAAGCTTGTTATCACTAAGTTACACTTGGACAAGGACAGAAAGGCTTTGATCCAAAGAAAGGGTGGTAAATTGGAATAAACTAGCTCGACTTTAACATAGATCATACAAAAAATACAATAAATAAATCCTGTGTTTCTTTTATGTATATTTTTTATCAATTTCAATTTAGTTTAGTTTAGTTTCTTTAAAAATAAAATTGTAATTTCTCACATTCTGCCTTCGGGTCTCAAGGGCTGGTTGGTAGACGAATGCGCTTGTTTCTAGCTGAGCGGCAGATGCATGAATTCAATGCAAGAAAATGAGAAAACTTCCAATATTAAAATGTGATTGTTAATTATTAGTATATTTATGACAATATATATATGCACATAGGGTGATTATGAAGATGAGTAAGATGCGAATGGATATGAGGATATGAATCTTTTTAGAGACAATGAAGATGCAAAGAAGTAGTTAAGCACATTGACCTCAGGGTTGCTATATGCTACTTTTAGTCCGTTGGATTTCTGAAGCAGTATTGGCCACAAAAATTTCTTCATTATTTCTACGATTAGAGTTTCTTCTGGATTTTTCTCGTCCCTGAGACTTACTCCTTTTCAAGTCATTTTCAGCAGCAGCTTTGATTAAATCATATCTTGTGATTTTACTCGGAGAGCTATTGTGATGGGAACTTTGTCTGCATGTGACTGTATTAGTCAGAGATGTTATGGGCTTAACCATAAGGGAAGAAACTATGGCACGCATGAATGAATTACTGCTTTTACTGCTGTCATCTGTTGAGTTTGCTGAGTCTTCCGTTCTTGTAGTCTTGGCTGGTGTGAGTAACATTACGTATTGTTTCTGTAGAGAAGATAACTTATAACTTCCGTCTTGTCACTAGTTGTTTTAATTATATGTTTGTTACAAGTTTTTATGTATAGATATATGTTACAACTTTTAGAAGTATTGTGGACATAACAGAGAGAAGGGAATGTTGCTATATTTATATATTTTATATATTGCTCTCAAAACTGTATCTCATCTTTTTTTCTGCAATCCTTGCTTTCGTAATCTAAGTGTGGGTGACATGCTAAATCCGCGGCTTTCCTTAAGCTTTTTCACAAACCATCTATTATGTCCAGAAGCTCCGCTGATTATCCGTGGAAAAGGGTCTTATTCTGCCGTAGGAACTTCTTCTCGAGAAAAAAGTGAGTTCACCCGCGGCGCTCTCGTAAAACCCGAGGGCCGATTCTTTCCCTCCGTGGAACAATCGGCCCCGCGGCGTCAGAGGGTATTATCTCCGCAAGTGATAGAACTCACATTTATTCTACGTTCTGCATGGTTTTGATTATCTTCTTTTGCACGATGTCACATACTTTTTCGATTACCGTCGCTTTACACAGTAACTGTTTAAAACGAGCGTTCTTAATTAATAACTGTAGGAGAGCAGGCTTTCGGCTTTCTTTATGAGAAATAAGGACTACTCCAGCTTGCCAAGTTTTATCCAGTTACACAAACGCTCAAGATCGCCTCGCTAAAATAGATGAAAAAATAAGAAAAATGAAATGTTCAACCTAATCCCTTTTGGATTTATCATTGAAAGATCGCTGATTTATTCTTTTCCAATACGCCTCGTAATTCTCTTTCAATGTCAAAGGCGCCAGATTGTAAGAATCTGTCATGTAAAATAATCTGACAATACGTAGTTTTAAAAACCAATTGATTAAACCAAGCTCTCTTATGATGCCAACTATAAAAAAATAAAGTGATCCAGTCAGTGCCCCCACGCTGAATCCCACGATTACTTGATCTAAATTGTGGTAGTGCAAGTAAACTCTGGAAAAGCAAACGCAAAACGATAATAAAGCCAATGCACCAGAAAAAATGCATTTTTCTAAGAAGTTTAGATTCTTCCAGGAAGTGTATATCTTCAGAGAGTTATAGGTAAAACAAAACCCCATGAATTGGGAGTGTGCACTGGGCATCCCGTAACCGGATCTTATAGTGTCATTTTGGAACGACGCACCGAACGATACGGGGCGTGGCTGTTTTATTATATTCTTGATCACGTTATTGAATATTTCGTTCATCAATTGGCCAAAGGCTACAATGCAGGCTTCTAACTCTCTTGTGATGATAAACCACGACAAATAGAAAGCTAGCACTAGGATGGGCATCAGCGAGAAATATGCACTAAGGAATGATAGAAAGTCATGCGAATCATATAGAATGTACGTGTCATCGAATGGTATAACATTTGGATTTGGATTTATTGCAGCGGCGGTACTATTCATGATATGATCCGATTCAAAACAAATTTTGATGTAGATAAAATGCCTGGTATAATGAGTGGTAGAGAAGAAAATTAGACAAAAAGAATGAGAACGAAGAAATAATTTAAAGTGATCACAGTGGCAATCACTTTCCCCTTTTTAACGCGTGTTGAGCAATCGATTGATGTCTCTACCATATGTAGCATTTTCTCAGAAGGCAAACTTTTCTTTTTCTTTCTACTTTTCCAACAAGAAATTTTAAGTTTTCCCAGAAACCCGAATTCTCCTATTTCATCCACCACGTAAGAACGGTTTTCTTCCTGGCGTAATTAAAAGCATAAAGAAAAACTGAACAAGCTCTAGATGTAGATCAGGGTATACATGGTGCGCTTCAGTAAGTGTACTGTACCACTAGTTTGGCGTCTGTCACTTGAATTGCGGATTTGTGTAGAGCAATGAAAGCGCTGCTTCTGCCGCCATCAAAAAAAACTGGGTAGTTATTAAAGCCTATGTATGACAATATAAAAATGTATACAGATCAGTCTGTATATAAATCATGAAAATATCTTTAAAAATTTCAAGAGCGTGTTTCCGCTAAACCTTGTCATATTCAACACAAATCAGTATCATTCTCGGCGTAAATTACATGCAAATCTCCCTAATTGTGATTCAATATTCCAGCGAACCCCGAGAATTTAAATAGAACAGAGTATATGCATTTATTAACAGTTATTACGCCTTGTCCCCAGGGAGAGTAGTAAGGGATATGGGCATTTATAAATGTACATAAGTCACGTTTTTGCAGCCAATAAAATATAATAATAGAATAGTAACAAGGAAAGCTAGGCCAAAACTCCTTACATGGAGCTAGTATACCCCTTTTCTAAGAGGAGTACTTGGCAATCAGTTGATCAACAAGGGCAATGTATTCCTTTTCGGCATCTTCCTGGGATTTACCTTTTAAGTTTTCCCAGGCTTCCCACTTGTAGCGGTCCTTCATGTTGAAAATACCAGGCTTTTCCTTGTCGTTGTCACCTACAGTGGCTTGCTTGTACAGAGCATACAATTCTAATAATTCATCAGTGGAGGGCTTCGTTGGTAGCTCGTTGACGGCTTTAGCTTTTTCTTCGAATAATTGGGAAACCATTTTGCTGAAAACACTAGTTTAACTAATTTTAGAGTTTTAGTCTTCCTTCTTTTGCTTCACACAGTGAAATGATGTACATAACGTACTTACTTCCGAGACAGACCAATTGATCCAAGCTAGCTATATATATGGCGGTCATTGGGGAGTTGGCCTGGAGCTGTTGAGTTTGCGGACGTGTCAGAGAGCGCGTAGGGCCGCCAGCGCCACCTGTCTTCAGGCACCAAGGCCGTAATCTCTTCCGACGGTCATTTTTTAATGGAATGTTTCAATACGAGAGTTTGTGGCATGTAGTTTAGGAACGGATTATAGAGAATAGTCGCAATATGTTTAGTCCCTACACAAATTGCTAGACTACTTGTTTCGAGTTTCTTCTATTCCTTTGCTAACGGAGCTGCGGTATATAAACCATCGTAGACTCAAGCCGTTACCCGACAACTATCGGGTATAGTGAAATGCCTATGTTTTCACTTTAAGAGACCTTAGAAAACTATCATGAGATCTTGCCTTCAGATGCAGATATTTCAGTGGATTCACGAAACAAGAAAAATTCACTGATCGATAACGTCTTCCTTTGCTTGATATTCCCTTTTTGAATTTCCCTAACTACCTTTTGTTGTTTACCACATATTCTCTAAAAAGCAGAGTTATTCTTATTTTGTATTTCATTGCATTTTTATCCATTTAGTTAATGACCGAATTAGATTATCAAGGAACTGCTGAGGCGGCTTCTACCTCGTATAGTCGAAATCAAACGGACCTTAAGCCGTTTCCTTCTGCAGGCAGTGCATCTTCATCAATTAAAACGACGGAACCTGTGAAAGATCATAGAAGAAGGCGTTCTTCCAGCATAATTTCACATGTGGAACCGGAGACTTTTGAAGATGAAAATGACCAGCAACTTCTACCAAATATGAATGCTACTTGGGTAGACCAACGCGGCGCTTGGATTATTCATGTGGTCATTATCATACTGCTGAAACTATTTTATAATTTATTTCCTGGTGTTACCACAGAATGGTCGTGGACTCTGACTAATATGACATATGTTATTGGGTCCTATGTCATGTTCCATCTGATTAAGGGTACCCCTTTCGATTTCAATGGTGGTGCTTATGACAACTTGACGATGTGGGAACAAATTGACGACGAGACTTTATATACTCCTTCAAGAAAATTTTTGATTAGTGTCCCGATCGCCCTATTCTTAGTTAGTACTCATTATGCTCACTATGATTTGAAATTGTTTTCATGGAATTGTTTTTTGACAACCTTTGGTGCTGTTGTCCCAAAGTTACCTGTTACTCATAGATTAAGGATTTCTATCCCAGGTATCACAGGTCGCGCCCAAATTAGTTGAACATAGTTTATTTCAATCTTGTATCTAGATGTTTTTGCTATATTTATATTTTCTGGGCCAAATCACTAACGCTTTGAAATTTCCAAAGCCAACAACGGATTTCGGACTTCATTTATGTAAATGAAAAAGAATGTGAACAAAAATTGAAAAAATTCCATATTAATGCACCTTCTAAACCTATTTGTTGAAATTGTATTTAATTCATATAATCATATTCTATTCAAAAAGAATAACCGATAGTATTAGCACTATTTCACGTACTGCTTCTAATACTATTATCACAAAATAGACATCAGAAAACTCAAAAAATAACGACAACTGCAGGACTCGAACCTGCGCGGGCAAAGCCCAAAAGATTTCTAATCTTTCGCCTTAACCACTCGGCCAAGTTGCCACTTTATACATTACTTGTTGTATTACGGGCTCGAGTAATACCGGAGTGTCTTGACAATCCTAATATAAAC